>TARA_R110002012_G_scaffold81945_2_pt1 | contig 97901 bp, 84 predicted proteins | sample TARA_R110002012 | Tara Oceans TARA_R110002012 (sample SAMEA4396515) | marine metagenome | biome: Westerlies Biome; feature: [DCM] deep chlorophyll maximum layer (ENVO:01000326); material: water (ENVO:00002006), including particulate matter (ENVO:01000060) such as... | depth 40 m
ATTAAATATAAAAGAACGTTCTTTTAATGCGGATGCAAATGTAACCATCCATTATAAAGAACGCAACTATTTTTATAACTTTTTCAATGAAAAAAGACATTTTTTATTTACTCACAGAAAATTGTACAAATAACAACCTATTAGTGAGCTTATAAGATGTTTTTTATGTGCTTATATGAAATACTTTTAAAATCGTCAATTACGAGGTTTGCGGTGTCATAATTCTGATTTTTGGAGTGCAAACTTTTATAGCCTACACAAAAAATACCTGCTGCATTAGCTGCTTTTATGCCATTTGTTGAATCTTCTATTACCAAACATTGTTCTTTTTTAAATCCGGAACTTTCTGCTGCATTTAAAAATATTTCGGGATGTGGCTTGGACGCCTTTAAATCGGCTCCACTTAATTTTGCTTTAAAATAGGGATTTAACTCAAAACGTTTAAATACACTGTCAATAGTTTGCATTGATGCAGACGAGGCTAATACTAACGTAATGTTGTTTTTATGATAATCCTGTATTAAGTCTAAAACGCCATCAATAAGTTGTAAACTACCATCGGACACAAATAAGTCTTTAAATATATTCCGCTTTATTTGTACTAATTCTTCAGGTGCATTACCTAACTCAAAATGATTACAAAGTTGTCTGCAAACATTAATAGTTGATTGACCTGTGAAGGATTGATAATGCTGCTCTGTAATATCTAAATTCAGGCTGTTAAACATCCCGTAATAGGCTTTATGGTGAAGAGGTTCTGTATCTACAATTACACCATCCATATCAAATAATACTGCTTTTAACATGTGTTTTTGTTTTGTTTTAAGCGATTAGGCTTTTTTAATGTTCTATTTTTTTACAAATTAATCCTATGCGCTCATCTTGCATATTTGTTGCAAAAAAGATATAAATATCTCCACCATCGGCAATTTTTAATTTTTTTCGGATGCTTGCAACAGATTCCTGAAAATTGCGTGTGGTTATATTAGCTTGTGTTATTTTTAGGTTCTTAAATGCTTTTTTATTGTAAGGTACAATATCGGTAATTTCAAAAGAACGTCCTGGGAAATCCACTATAACATCACTTGTGTACAAATGGGTGTGCTGATGTAATTTGTTTATTTTTAATTGACTAGAGACTGTATTAAAAGCACCCGATTTTAAAATAGCTGCATTGGGTTCATACAAATAACGTTTAGGTATACTGTATGTTGCTTGTGTTAACGCTTCTTCACTTAAAAGAAAATTGAATACTTGATTGTTGTTTTTATTGAGATTGATTGTTTTAATAGAAACAGAACCTTCATAACCATTCTCAAGTATCCAAAGTAATTCTTTGACCTCATTATTCAGAGCGACTACATGAATTTCTTTGATAGCTTGTAATTCTTGAATACCAGATGAAATATCTAATAAAGGAGCTGTTTTTAGTAATAAGTTATTGGTGTAATTAAATAAGCTAACTAAATGTTCTGGTACATTTGGTAAACAATCTTTTAAGAAAAACACTTTACCTTTGCTGTCATGACGACGCGAGGGATCTATATAAATCCAATCGAAATGTAACTTTTTATTTGTTAAATAGTTAATGCCATCTTCTGAAACGGTTTTAATATTGGTTGTTTGTAACTGTTTATAATTATAGGAAACGAGTTCAGATAGGCTTTGATTTATTTCGCAATGCGTAACGTTCTGAAACGTTTTAGAAAAATAATAACAGTCTACGCCAAATCCGCCAGTAACATCCAATAAACTATTTCCAGATACTATTGAGGCTTTGTATTGAGCTGTTTCTTCTGAAGATGTTTGCTCAATATTTAGTTTGTTAGGATAATAAATTAAGGGTGTTTTAAACCAAGTTTTAAGTTTGTTTTTACAGCGTTTTTTAGCTTCTATTTGTTCTACTAATTCTTTAATAGACACCAATGAATCTGGTGCTTTTCCAAAAAGTAATTTGGTGCTGTCAGCTTCTAAATGTGTATCTATAAATTCCTGATTTGTGGTATTTAAAATAGCAACATTCAAAACAGCTTATAAGTTTTTTGTTAAACTCTGAACCACCTTGTTATCGGCTAAAAATTCTTTTAAAATTACTTTAATCGCTGTGTAAGCTGGAATGGCTATTACCATACCAACTATACCAAATAATAGACCAGCAATAATGATAACTAAAAATATTTCAAGTGGATGCGATTTAACACTGCGTGAGAAGATAATAGGTTGACTAATAAAATTATCAATTAACTGACCAACGGCAATAACCATTAAAACATATAATGTTTCTGGTAAAATAACCTCACTAAAACTAGTGCCTAAATTACTGGTCATAGTTAATAATATCATGATACAACCGCCAATTACAGGACCTAAATATGGAACCAAGTTTATTAATGCGCATAAAAATGCAATAACTACGGCATTTTCTACTCCAATAATAAGTAAACCAATAGTGTAAATAACAAAAATGACTGAAATTTGGAAAACGAGACCTACAAAATATCGTGAGAGCAAATCTTTTATTTTTTCGATTGAATTTTTTACGCGACTTACTTTACTGTCGGGAATAAATGTTAATAAGCTATTCTCAAAAAGTTTACTATCCTTTAAAAAGAAAAATGAAATGAATAACACAGAAAATAAACCAATACTAAAACTGCCCAATCCACTAACAACAGAGTTTAAAAAATCTGGAATAACACTGAAATCTATTTTTGCTAACAACCCTGAATCTTGGAGTGGTTTTCCTGTATTAACTTTATTTACATTAAAATGAGAAGCAGCCTCATTATATATGTTATTAATATTACCCTGTAATTGCTCAATATCTAAAAGTGATAAATTATGACCTTGTTCAACTAATAATGGTATAAAAAGTCCAACTAAACCAACTATGAGTCCTAAAAGCATAACCATTGTTGTGGCAACTGCAAGTAAATTGTTAAATTTAAGGCGCTTTCTTAAAAAGGCAACAATAGGCCTTCCTGTAAGTGAAATGACAGCAGATATAGATATGTAGACAATTACAGATTGAATCTTGTATATAAAAAACACGAAAATAGCTATGCCTAGCATATAGCCAACCGCTCTTAAAATACCGTTTGAAATGTCTTTAGAATTCATGCGTCAAATATACTCATAGAAACTGAAATTGCTAGAAATTAATTTTCAATAAGCTGTTGTGTTATTTCATACAGGCAAATGCTTGTTGCTTGAACCACATTCATGCTGCTATTCTGCCCATACATATTTAGATGAATGATAGCGTCTGCTGTATCTAACAAGGCTTCCGAAACACCAAAGTTTTCTGCGCCAATAACTAAAGCAATGGGTTGATTAGTATTAAATTGAATTTGATTTATAGGTTGACTAGTTTCAGTTATTTCTAGTGCAATAATTTTATAGCCTTCAGATTTTAAGTTTGAAACCACTTCTAAAACGTCTTTATTAATTTCAAAAGGGACATATTTTTCCGTAGCACGAGATGTTTTAGCTGATTTTCGTCCAATCTCCATATCGTTTCCGCAGAAAATTAATTTTTCAACACCAAAAGCATCTGCTGTTCTTAATAAGCTGCCAATGTTTGGTGCATTGTTAATGCCATCGCAAATAAGTGTAACAGGGAAGGTGTGTGGTTTAAATTTAGACGTGTAATGAGTGAGTTGCATACAATTAATTAAAAATACAATTTGAATCAAAACAACCATCAGAGTAGTCTAATCCTACTAAACAACCACCATGGATATGAATATTATCAAGTCCTATTTTATAAGTGTGCTCATTAATTTGAGACATAGATTGAAAAGTAAAAACTGTCGTTAAAACGATAGCAATCATTTTATGTTGTAATTTGATTTTTTTCATAAAAATTAAAAAAAAAGTTTAATGTTCAAAAGCATATTTAATAATATTAGCACCCATTTTCAGTGCTTTTTCTCTAACTTCTGGAGGATCATTATGAACAACTTCATCTTCCCAACCATCACCTAAATCACTTTCAACAGTAAAAAGAATAACCAAACGATTTTCATGAAAAATACCATAAGCTTGAGGGCGTTTTCCATCATGCTCATGAATTTTAGGTAAGCCTTCTGGGAAATTATAAACCATATTAAATATAGCATGATTTGCTGGTAATTCTACCATTTCGGTATTTGGGAAAACGGTTTTTAAAGCTTCCATTAGGTATGGTTTCATACCATAATTATCATCAATATGAAGAAAGCCTCCAGAAAGCAGGTAGTTGCGTAAATTTTCAGCATCCTCATCACTAAAATACACATTGCCATGACCAGTCATGTGGATAAATGCATATTGGAAAATATCTACGCTACCAGCTTCAACTGTTTCTGGTTTTTCGCTGATTTTAGTATTAATATTCGCATTACAAAACGCTATAAGATTTGGCAATGCTGTTGGATTTCCGTACCAATCGCCACCACCTTTGTATTTTAAAACGGCTATTTCTTGTGCAGAAATGCTGAAAGTGGCTAATAATAATAGAATCGTGATGAGCTGCTTCATATTTATTCATTTACAAATGCTACGCTGTGGCAGGCAACAATGGCTGCCGTTTCGGTACGTAATCTGGTTTCTCCCAAAGTTACAGGAATAAACTTGTTTTTAATAGCAGTTTCAATTTCTTTAACACTAAAATCACCTTCAGGACCTATTAGAATAGTAATAGAAGTACTTGGCTCTATTTCATGTTTTAGCGATTTTTTATCCAGCTCTTCACAATGTGCAATAAAGGTTTGCCCTACAAATGATTGATTTATAAATTCAGAAAAAGGTGTTGCTTCATTTAAAGTTGGTAAATAGCAGTTTAGGGATTGCTTCATTGCCGACTGTACTATTTTTTCAAATCGATCCTGTTTTATAAATTGTCGTTCGCTATGATCGCAAATAATGGGTGTGATAGAACTAATTCCAATTTCGGTTGCTTTCTCTAAAAACCATTCAAACCGATCGTTCATTTTAGTTGGTGCAACCGCTAGATGTAAATTATAGTTTACAGGTTTCTGCAGTACTTTAGCTGTAATTTTAGCTTCACATTTTTTTAAAGAATCCATGGTTATTTCAGCAGAAAACAGCCAACCTTTACCATTGGTAATTTGAAGAACATCTCCAGCGTTTTTCCGAAGTACTTTTATAATATGTCTGCTTTCATCCTTATCAAATGTAAAGCTTTCCGTTGTTTCAGAAATATGTGGATTATAAAACAGCTGCATGGTTAATTTTTTTGGACAATTTTTAATACTTTAATTTCCTTAATTTCTCTTGGCTGATAGGAGTTTAAAACTAAATAATACCAAGATCTATCTGTAACTTCAAATGAAAATAAATCGCGTTCACTTCTAGGGACATTTATAATCACTTTTTCTAATTCTGGAAGCATTTTTCCTTTTGCAAACCAGCCTGTATCGCCATTGGTATTCGCATTTCTGTCCATAGAATATTATTGTGCCAATTTACTAAAAGGCACACCGTTTTTATATTTTTCAGTAATGCTATTAATTAATGTTATGGCTGCTTCATTACCTATCTTATTGCCATCAATTAAAATATAGCTAGCACGATAATGCGTGGTTGTAAAACGGTCTACCACTTTGTAACGAGTTTTCTCCATGTTGCCATTAACAGTTGCTTGACCACTACTAAATAAATTGCGGGCTAATTCTGTTTTGTGGTTCTCTTCATTAAAAATAATAAAGTTGTTGCTTTTACTGGGATTAGAATCTAAATACAATTGCGCTTCTTCAACGGTTGTAATCGTTTCAAAAGTAGGTGTTATGGTTTCTTGTGCTTGTAGGATAGCAGAAAAACCAAAAAATAATATACATAATTTATACATGATTGGGATTGTTTAGTTAACAAAAAAACAAAAAATAAGGCTTCAATTGGCAAATTCTCCAAACATTATTAATAGATGTTTTAACAAAACGCTTTTTATATTTTTAATCGAGGCGATGCCGTAATATCTTGCGCGCTAAAATCACCTTCCAAATATTTTAAATAGCCAACAATGGCTATCATGGCAGCATTATCTGTGGTATATTCAAATTTAGGAACATAGGTAGTCCACCCAAATTTTTGTTCGCCATCCTTTAAAGCTTGACGAATACCAGAATTAGCAGAAACGCCTCCACCAATGGCAATATGCATAATCCCTGTTTCTTTTGTTGCTAATTTTAATTTATCAATTAAAATACCAATTATGGTGTATTGGATGGACGCACAAATATCATTCAGATTTTCTTCAATAAAATTTGGGTTTGCTTTGGTTTCTTTCTGAATAAAATATAAGATTCCCGTTTTTAGTCCAGAGAAACTAAAATTTAAGCCGTCTACTTTGGGTTTAGTAAATTTAAACGCTTTTGGATTACCTAATTTAGCACGTTTATCAATTTCTGGGCCAGCAGGATAGCCTAAACCGAGAATTTTTCCGCTTTTATCAAATGCTTCGCCAACAGCATCATCAATTGTTTCACCTATAACGTTTAAATCAAAATAATTTGAAACCTTTACAATTTGCGTGTGTCCACCTGAAATGGTCATAGCTAAAAAGGGGAAAGAAGGCTTTTTAAAATCGGCTTCTTCAATATAATGCGCTAAAATATGCGCTTGCATGTGGTTAACATCAATGAGTGGAATATGTAATCCAAAGGCTAACGATTTGGCAAACGATGTGCCAACTAAAAGCGATCCCATTAATCCTGGGCCTCTAGTAAATGCAATAGCATGTAAGTCATTTTTGGTAATTCCAGCTTTTTTTAAGGCTTGAGCAACAACTGGAACAATATTTTGTTGGTGCGCTCTGGACGCTAATTCTGGAACTACACCACCATATTCTTCGTGTATTTTCTGATTGGCAACAATATTGCTTAAAATTTTACCGTTTAGCATGACCGCAGCCGCTGTATCATCACAAGACGACTCAATTCCTAGGATGTAAATATTTTCTGTAGCCATTTCTAATAATTGGGCATAATAATTGTTAGTTTTGATGTCAAAGTTATAACTTTATAAACGTATCAAAAAATTTTTCAAAATACTCGGTCGAATAGCAGCAACCATTTTGTTGTTACTTATTATTTTGATGCTATTATTGTCCATTCCTGCCGTTCAAACAGGTATTGCGAAATATGTAACAAATCAGATCAATACAGATTTTAAAACCAATATTAATATTGAACGTATTGGCCTTCAAATTAATGGTGATGTAGAATTAAAAGGTGTACTTATTCGCGATTATAAAAAAGACACCTTAATCAGTGCAACCGAATTAAATACTTCTATTTTAAATTTTAAAAATTTATACAAAGGCAAATTAGTTTTTGGTGATATTGATTTGGAAGGTGTTATTTTTAATCTGGTGACTTATAAAGGCGAAACGGATACCAATTTAGATGTTTTTGTTGCACGTTTTGATGAAGATAATCCTACAGAAAGTGAAAGCACGTTTTTATTATCCTCTAGTGATGTGACTATTAAGGATGGTATTTTTAGGATGATTAATGAAAATAACGAAACACCCAAAATTCTTGAATTTACCAATGTGTTTGCTAATTCAACCAATCTACTCATAAACGGCCCAAATGTTAGCACTAGAATAAACACATTAGCATTTAATGATAGTCGTGGATTAAAAATGAAAAATCTAGTCACAAATTTCTCATATACCAAAGAGCAGATTTTTTTAGATAACCTAGATATAAAAACGGAAAATTCTATTTTAAAAGGTGATGTTAAGTTTTCCTATAAACGAGAAGATTTACAGTTCTTTACAGATAAGGTTCAAGTAAACGCAAATTTCACCGAAGCAGATATTGCTTTAAATGAATTGAATACCTTTTATGATGAATTTGGTATTAATCAACGCGCGAATTTCAGTACCCAAATTACAGGAACGCTGAATGATATGTATCTGAATAATTTGAAACTGAATACCAGTAGTAACAGTAAAATTTATGGCGATATTCATTTTCAAAATCTATTCAATAAAGAAGAAAATAATTTTTATATGAATGGTGATTTTCAGAATCTCTCATCCAATTATAAAGATTTAAAAGCCCTGTTGCCAAACGTTTTGGGAAATGCTATTCCGTCTGCTTTTGATAGATTAGGACGCTTTACAATTGTTGGGCAATCTGAAATTACAACCTCTGAAATAAAGGCGAATCTTCAAATACAAACCGATTTAGGTTTTATAGATTCTAATTTGGAGATGAAAACCTTTAACGATGTTAATAATGCGACTTACAAAGGAAAAATTGTTTTCAAGGATTTTGATTTGGGTATGTTTATGGAAAACTCAAATTGGGGGAAAACCTCGTTAAACTTGGAGGTAAATGGAAAAGGCTTTAGTTTAGATGGTTTAGACACCAAACTTCTGGGAGATGTTTACTCTGTAGTATATAATGGTTATGAGTATAATAATTTAGAAGTTTCGGGTGTACTAGGAAATAATATTTATGATGGAAAACTAGTTTCCAATGATGATAATTTTAAATTAACATTTAACGGATTAGCAGATTTTTCCAAGGAAATTAGTGAATTCGATTTTGTTGCAGATGTTAGCTATGCCAATTTAAAAGCTATGAATTTTGTTAGAAATGATAGTTTATCTGTTTTTAAAGGCGCTATCACTATGAAAGCAACAGGAACTTCAGTAAATAATGCCGTTGGTATTATCCAGTTTTCCAATACATCCTATATAAATGAATACGACGAATATTATTTTGAGGATTTTCAAATAACCTCTACCTTCAAAGATGATGTGCGTTATATTAACGTAAATTCTCCAGACATTATAACCGGACAATTAAGTGGTGTATTTCTTTTTGAAGATATAGATAAGCTTTTTGAAAACGCATTAGGGAGTATTTATGCAAATTACATCCCAAATAAGGTGCTGGAAAATCAATATATAGATTTTAATTTTAATATTTATAACAAGATTGTTGAAGTGTTTGTGCCAGATATTGAATTAGGAAAAAACACCTACATTCGTGGACATGTGGAGAGTAAGGAAGATGAGTTTAATTTGACTTTTAAATCGCCAAAAATTAAACTTTTCGATTATTTTGCGGATCAAATTTCCCTACAAGTAGATAACAAAAACCCACTTTTTAATACTTATGTTGAAGTAGACAGTATAAATACCAATTTTTATAATATTTCAAAATTCAACTTAATTAATGTTACCCTAAAGGATACCTTATTTATTCGTTCAGAATTCCAAGGTGGTAAGAATAATAATGATGCGTATAATTTAAGTTTTTATCACACGATTAATAATGAGAATAAATCCGTTATTGGTTTCAGTAAGTCTGATGTGACTTTCAAAGGAAATACGTGGATTTTAAATGAAAATAGAAATAGGAAGAATAGACTTGTTTTTGATAATAAATTTAAAAACATCAAAATTGATTCATTCCTATTAAGCCATAATAGTGAACAGATAAAGCTTTTTGGCGAATTACGTGATTCTACATACAAGGATATAAAATTGAATTTCAAAGATGTAAATTTAGCACATATTACTCCAGCTATTGATAGTTTGGATTTGCGTGGAAATGTAAACGGAAAACTAGATTTATTCCAGCAAAATGGACAATATTTACCCACTTCTAATATTACAATAGACGATTTGGAGGTAAATAGTCTAGTTCTCGGTTCTTTTGATGCGGAAATAAAAGGTAATACGTCTTTAACAAACTATTCTGTAAATGCTAAAATAAAGGACGATACATCTGAATCCTTTTCAGCAATTGGTATTATTGATGTGGCATCTAATATATCAACAATTGATGTGAATTTGAATTTCAACAACTTTAATCTGTCGCCTTTAAATCCGTTTTTATCTGGAATATTAACCAATATTAGAGGTGAAGTATCTGGTATTGTAAAAGTAGAAGGAAGTTTGAATAAGCCAGAAATGAATGGCGATTTACGGTTGGACAATTCCGGTTTAACTGTTCCGTATTTAAATATCGATTTTGAATTTGCAAATAAATCATCCGTAACACTAGATAATCAGAGTTTTATTTTTAATAACATTCGCCTAACCGATACAAAATACAATTCAAAAGCTACTTTAGATGGTTCTATTAGTCATGTTAATTTTGGCGATTGGAGTTTAGATTTAGACATTAATACCGAACGCTTATTGGTTTTAGATACACAAGAAGAAACTGAAGACGCTCCCTACTACGGAACAGGATTTATTGGTGGATTAGCCAGTATAAAAGGTCCAACAGATGATTTAGTTATTAGTGTTATTGGAGAAACAAAGCCAGGAACCGTATTTGTTATTCCGCTAACAGATTCTGAAACTTTTGGTGATAATTCCTTTATTCATTTTTTAACACCCGAAGAAAAACGCGCTAAATCATTAGGTAAACAAGTCCAAACACAAAACATTTCAGGCTTAGAACTCGACTTTGAATTAGATATTACCCAAGATGCAGAAATAGAAATTGTTATCGATGAAGTTTCAGGTAGTACCATAAAAGGAAGTGGTGTTGGAGGTTTGTTAATAGATATAAACACCAATGGTAAATTCAATATTTATGGCGATTTCTCGGTATTTAATGGTGTCTATAACTTTATGTATGGTGGCATAGTTCAAAAGAAATTTATTGTAGAGCCAGGAGGAACATTGGCATGGGAAGGCGACCCGTTTAATGCGCAAATGGAAATAAATGCAATTTATAAAACACAAGCAAATCCTTCGCCATTATTAGATAACCCTATTAATAGAAGTATACCAGTTTATGTTTTAACAAGTTTAAGTGGTCCATTGGAAAAACCAGATATCGAGTTTAATTTTGAATTTCCCAATGTGAGTTCCACCGTAAAATCTGAATTGAATTACCGATTAGATTCTAAAGAAGACAGAGATAACCAAGCCTTATATTTATTAGCAACAGGCGCTTTTTCCAACAGACTGAATGATGTAAATGTAACGGGAACTATTACAGAACGTTTAAACGGTATTATAAATGGTTTCTTTTCTACAAGTGATAATAAAGTAAATATTGGTTTAAACTTTGAAGCTGGAGAAAATACACCAGATTATCAAACAGATGATAGGTTAGGTGTCACGCTACAAACTAATATTAGCGACCGTATTTTAATTAATGGAAAAGTAGGTGTTCCAGTTGGTGGTGTTAGTGAAACCGTAATTGCGGGTGATGTGCAAATTGACTTTTTATTAAATGATGAAGGCACGCTTACAGCTAAAGTATTCAACCGTGAAAATAGCATCCGAAATTTCGGAGAAGAAATTGGATATACGCAAGGAGTTGGTATTGCCTGGAATGTGGATTTTGATACATTTGGTGAGCTAATTCAAATTATTTTTAAAGGCAAACAGGAATACGAAGAGCAGAAAGCTAAAGAGGCTGAAGAAGCCGAAGCCAATGATAAAAATATCCCTGAATTTATTGGATTTAAGAAAAAGGATTAACAGGAATTTTAGTCTTTAAGTTCTCCGTTCTATTCATAAATATATATCAAAAAACAAATAGTTATTAACGAAAACGTTTGAGTTTTGTGTCTTCAACTATTTTAATACTAATAGCTTGTATTATATCGTTTTTCTTTACTAGCTTTACGTAATTAAGTGAAAAATCATGTCAAAAAATATTAAAAAAATAGGTGTTTTAACCTCTGGAGGAGATTCTCCTGGAATGAATGCAGCCATCCGTTCTGTTGTTAGAACTTGTGCTTATCATGAAATAGAATGTATAGGTATTTATAGAGGTTATGAGGGACTTATTGAAGGCGATTTTAAAATACTTTCAGCACGAAGCGTCAATAATATTATTCATACTGGAGGCACGATGTTAAAATCGGCAAGGTCCAAAGAGTTTATGACTAAAGAAGGTCGAAAAAAAGCGCACCACCAACTTATAAATGCTGAAATAGATGCGCTTGTTTTAATTGGAGGTGATGGTACATTTACTGGTGGATTAGTATTTAATGATGAATTTAATTTTCCAGTAATTGGAATTCCAGGTACTATAGATAATGATATTTTTGGAACCAACTATACATTGGGTTTTGATACCGCATTAAATACGGTTGTTGAGGTTATTGATAAAATTCGAGACACAGCAAGTTCACATAAGCGCTTATTTTTTGTGGAAGTTATGGGTCGCGATGTTGGGCATATTGCATTAAATGCAGGAGTTGGAGCAGGAGCCGAAGAAATTTTAATACCCGAAGAGGATTTAGGTCTAGACAGACTTTTAGAATCCTTAAGACGAAGTAAGAAATCTGGGAAATCGTCCAGTATCGTTGTGGTTGCTGAAGGTGATAAAATAGGAAAAAATGTTTTTGAGCTAAAAGATTACGTTGAAGAAAACATGGAAGAATACGAAGTTCGTGTATCCGTTTTAGGGCACATGCAACGTGGTGGTTCACCATCCTGTTTTGATCGGGTTTTAGCCAGTAGAATGGGTGTGAAAGCCGTGGAATCCATTCTGGAAGGAAAAAGTAATTTTATGGTGGGAATTATTGATAATAAAATTGAGTTAACACCATTAGATAAGGCCGTAAAAGGCAAAACAGAAATCAATAAAGAATTATTACGCGTGTCAGATATCATGACTACGTAATTCATAATAATAATAATAATAATAATAGAATAAAGAATATGTCGAAATTAAAATTGGGAATCAACGGATTTGGAAGAATAGGTCGTATTGTATTTAGAGCAACTGTAAACAGACCAGATGTTGAGGTGGTTGCTATTAACGATTTGCTAGACGTAAATCATTTAGCGTATTTATTAAAATATGATTCTGTTCATGGACGTTTTAACGGAACTGTTGAAGTTGAAAATGGTCATTTAGTAGTTAATGGAAAAACCGTTCGAGTAACCGCAGAACGCGATCCAAAAAATTTAAAATGGGATGCCGTAAATACAGATGTCGTTGCAGATTGTACAGGAATTTTTACAACGTTAGAAACTGCTCAAGCTCATATTGAAGCGGGTGCTAAAAAAGTAGTAATTTCTGCGCCAAGTAAAGATGCACCTATGTTTGTAATGGGTGTTAACCATTTAGATGTTAAAGCGTCTGATAACATCGTTTCAAACGCATCTTGTACAACTAATTGTTTGGCACCAATGGCTAAAATAGTTAATGATAATTTTGGCATTGAAGAAGCTTTAATGACAACCGTTCACGCAGCAACAGCATCCCAACATACCGTAGATAGTCCAGACAAAAAGAATTACCGCTTGGGTCGTTCGGCTTTAAATAATATTATTCCAACCTCTACAGGTGCAGCAAAAGCCGTAGGTAAAGTAATACCAGAATTAGATGGTAAATTAACAGGAATGGCATTTCGTGTGCCAACTGCTAATGTTTCTGTAGTAGATTTAACCGTGAGGACTAAAAAAGAAACATCATTAGAAGCTATTAAAAAAGCATTTAAAGATGCTGCTGAAGGTTCTTTAAACGGTATTGTTGGCTACACAGAAGAAGCTGTAGTATCTCAAGATTTTGTAAGTGAAACGCGCACCTGTGTTTTTGATGCAGATTCAGCTATCGAGTTGAATTCAAAATTCTTCAAATTAGTAGCTTGGTATGATAATGAGTTTGCCTATTCAAATAAATTAGTAGAATTAGCACAACATATAAACAGTATATAATTTAATGACTACATTTATATCCGCAGAATTATAATGTAACATTGTAGGCTGCGGATTTTTTTATTTAAGAAACTATGATATTAATTGTTGATAGTGGTTCTACCAAATGCGATTGGATTTCCGTTGATGAAAACGGGAATCAGTTATTAGAAAAAATAAGAACCAAAGGTTTAAATCCTGCCATTTTAAAAGAGAAAAAACTTTTTAAAATCATTAATAAACATCCCGATTTAAAAAAACATAAACTGGATGTTACCCATGTGTATTTTTATGGAGCAGGTTGTGGAACCGAAAAACCACGATTACTTTTAAAATATGTATTGGAATCTACTTTTGTAAATGCACATATAGAGGTAAAGGAAGATACATACGCAGCTGTTCGCGCTACATTAAATACAGCACACGAAGCTGCCGTTGTTTGTATTCTTGGAACAGGATCTAACTGCAGTTATTTTGATGGAACCCAATTACATCAACGTGTCAAATCTTTAGGGTACACCCTTATGGATGATGCCTCTGGAAATTATTATGGCAAGCAGTTAATTAGGGATTACTATTTTAATCACATGCCAGAAGCTATCCGGATTGCTTTTGCCGACAAATATAATCTGGAAGCCGATTTTATAAAATACAACTTGTACAAACAACCTAATCCGAATGCCTATTTAGCTAATTTTGCTGAATTTATGTTTTTTAATAAGGAAACGGATTATATAAAAAATCTAATTAAAAAGGGCTTACGATTGTTTTCTGAAAATATGATTCTTCAATTTAAAGAAGAAATAAAAACCGTTCCCGTTCATTTTGCAGGTTCTATTGCGCATTTCTCAAAAGAAGAAATTTTAGAAGTCGCTGAAGAATATCAATATAAAGTTGGTAATATAGCTAGAAGGCCTATTGATGGGTTGGTTAGTTATCACACTAATAAAGAAGCTTAATGGAAATAGCAATTATTGCACACGATGGAAAAAAAGCGGATATGGTTCAGTTTCTAAATGGACATAAAGCATTTTTTCATCAGGATCATATTACATTAGTTTCTACTGGAACTACAGGGAACAAGGTGGAAATTGCAGGATTTAAAGTAAAAAAATTACTCTCTGGTCCTTTAGGAGGTGATGCACAAATTGCAGGTCGTGTAGCCGAAGGATTATGCAACATGGTTCTGTTTTTTAGAGATTCTTTAGCAAAACATCCACATGAACCCGATGTGTTAATGCTTATGCGTTTGTGTGATGTTCACAATGTACCATTGGCGACCAATCCCGCAACAGCTGTGCTTTTAATTAATGGGTCTCGTTTTTGAATTTGACTATAAAAAAAGATTCTCTTTATTTATTATTTTTTTATCTGGGTTTTGTTTAATGTAAACTAGTACATTCTTTTTCTAGTTAAATTAATGAAATCTAATTTAATTTAATTATTTTTAATTTGTATCAGTTTAAAATGCTTAAGCATACATATAAATTACATTAAGGTTAATTCTATTATTTTTATGAGTAAAGGTTTTTTAAGAAACTTATGGGTTTTAAGTTGTCTTGTAGCTATTGGTACACAGGTTTTTTCACAAGATATTGAGCCACGTCGTTGGACACCTTTACCATTAGGAACACATGTTATTGGTGCTGGTTATGGTTTATCTGAAAGTGATATTTATTTTGATCCCGTTTTGCAAACCCAAGACGTAAAACAAAACATGGATATTATTGCGCTTTCCTATGTTCAACCTTTTAGAATTGGAAATAAATTAGCGCGAGTAGATGTTACTATTCCATATGTTTTTGGAAGTTGGGAAGGTAAAATTTCAGGAGAAACCAGATCTATAAGTAGACAAGGATTTGCTGATCCACGAGTTCGTATTTCCTTAAATTTAATAGGGCCTAATGCTATGGGTAAATTAGAAATGATGGAATACATGAAAGCCAATCCGGTGAATACCATGTTAGGTGTTTCTTTGGCGGTTAATTTCCCATTTGGTCAATATGCTGAAGATCGTTTAATTAATCTAGGTAATAATCGTTTTGTTTTAAGACCACAAATAGGAATAGTTCATAATTGGGGACGTTGGTCCTATGAGTTGACAACTTCTGTATTTATAATTACTAATAATAATCAGTTTTTTAATAATCAGCAAAAAAAGCAAAACCCATTATATGCTGTTCAGTCGCATTTAATTCACCGATTTAAAAATAGAATGTGGGTTTCTGGAAGTGCTGGTCTAGGAAGTGGTGCTGCCGCAACTATTGATGGTGTTCCTCAAAATGATTCACGAGGCGATTTTTTAGGTGCTGTATCTTTTGGAGCACCCATAACAAAAACTCAAGCTGTAAAACTTTCCTATTTACGTTCAGTAACTTTTAAGGATATTGGTTCAGATAGTGATACGTTTGGAATTAGTTGGTCTATGGCTTTTTAATAAAACAAAATACGTTTATCTATTTTACAGCCATCATACTAATTTCTACATTAACATATTTTGGTAAATTGGCAACTTCTACAGTTTCACGAGCTGGTGCTGATTCCGAATTGAAATAGGTTGCATACACACTATTTATTTTTGAAAAATTTCCCATATCACTAATAAATATAGTCGATTTAATTACGTTTTCAAAAGTCATGTCAGCAGCTTCTAAAACAGCTTTCATGTTTTGCATAACCTGTTCTGTTTCCAATTCTATAGTTTCTAAAACTAATTCGTTTGTAACAGGGTTAATAGCAATTTGTCCAGAAGTATAAAGCATATTTCCAACTAATACGGCTTGGTTATATGGTCCAATTGGAGCAGGAGCGTGTTTGGTATTTATAATTGTTTTCATAATATTAGCGTTAATAAAATTACAGGTTATAATCTTTGATCTGGTTGAAGGCGTTTATCGTATTTAATATCTTTTAGGATATTAGATTTAATACCAATAAAGAAATACCACGAACTTCTTGTGCTAAAAGGCACCCAACTAAAATTCATACGCCAACTTAATAAATCACGCTCAAAGCGTAATTGTGTATAGGTAAAACCTTTATTTTTAAAATCGTAACCAGATGAAGCACCAATTAACCATTGTGGTGCAATTTCAACATCACCAGAAAACATGAGTGAATGAGACGATACGTCATTCTCTCGTCTAATATTTGAATAGTTTACAGCATAAGCAAATTTAATATTCCATGGTATTTTGTAAGAATATAATTTGCTCGGCTCTTTTTTCTCACCATCTTCATCGTCTTTATCGTAATAACTTTGATCAGAAAAATCTTGAGCACGTCCAAATAAATCATCAGCACGACCACCACTTCTTAAATTTTCCTGTGTACTTCGGTCATTTTCAGTGCCATCAAAGTCACTGCTGGATATGGAGTAACTCATATTAATATTGGCGCTAGTTAACCTAAATAAACTTCCACCATTATCAATATTAAACTTATCAATTTTTGTGTTATTATTATCTAAAGCATACGGATCAAACGTAGCTCCAAAGTTTAAAGACATCTGGTTTTTAAATAACTGTGTACCACCTGTCATTCGTAAAGGACTCCAATTAAGTGAGTCGCCAGCCAAATTATAAGCCGTTGAAAAGTTCAAGTTGTCCAGTATTTTAATTTTTTTAGCCTCAGTAGCAGATGAATCTCTATCGCGAACTTTAGCTTCAATATTATTAGATAAACTCATCCCAATAGAACTAGAGTAGCGATTATTTGGTACTCCAAAAATACCGCTTTCAAATCGAGTATACTCTTCTTGAGACACCGTTAAACCATCTGCGCTAATAACATCATAAGTTTGGTAATAGTTACTAAATGATGGATTAATATTATAGCTAACGGATGGTCTCATGACATGTCTAATTTGCTGAATTTTAGGATTTTTGCCTGCCTTTCGAAAATCAAACATTCCGTATAACGTAGTCCCTAAATTAGTACTGAAATTATAGGTGCGGAAGGCGTCAAAACCTTTTTCAGTTTCAGTAACAACCTCATTTTCATCGGGATCAAAATACTTGTTAACCGTTTCAAAAACCCATGTTTCATTGTAAGCGGTACTCGCGCTTAAACTTAAATATTTTAATATCTTAAAATTTGTTGTTAGTGGAATACTATGTTGGACACCATTTTCAGCGCTATCCCACATTTCTTTTTTAAAGAATAAGGAGTCAGTTGTTTGTATGCGGTTTTCGGCACGCACGTTGTATTGAAAATTCACATTTTCAATTATTCCTTTTTTTACCCCTTCTTTAGGTGCAAACGGGAAAACACGATTTACACTAGCTTGAATGGTAGGTAATGTCATATTAATAACTTCAGTATTCGTGTTTTGAGAATGGGTAGCCGTTACATTTAAATTAACTTGTGGTTCGCCTTGAAAGGTTTTAGAATAGGAAACAGAAGATGCTAACGTATTATTTAAAAAACTAGGTGCATTAACTTGGTTTATGGAGGTTTGGTAGTATCGACTACTTCCTAAATTCACAGATGCAGAGAAACGAGAATTTGGATTGGCTTTTGGGTCTTGCGTGTGGGACCAGCGAATATTATAAATAGACGATTTGTTATAATCTGGAAAACCACGCTCACTATTTATTAAGTTTTCATAGCGAAAGCCTAAATTTCCACGAAACCTATATTTATTGGCATAGGCACTTTCCATACGTAAGCCATAACTGCCATTTGTATAATAATCACCTAAAACAGCTAAATCAAAATAATCACTCAATGCAAAATAATAACCACCATTCTGAATAAAATATCCTCGATTATTTTCCTGACCAAAAGTAGGAATTATAACACCTGATGTTTCTTTATCCGTTAATGGAAAAAAACCAAAAGGTAAGCCTAAAGGTGTTGGTACATCAGCAATAACCATATTAGTAACACCAACTACAATTTTTTCACCAGGAACAATTTTTATTTTACTAGCTTGAAAATAATATTCTGGGTTTTCAATATCTTTTGCTGTGGTAAAACGGCCTTTATATAGAAAGATTACAGAATCATTTACCTTTTTGGTAATAGGCGCAAAAATTTTAATATCACCTTGTTCCGTGTTTGAATTATAAATTAATGCTTTTTCTGTTTCTGTATTAAATTTTATAGAATCGGGTTTTACCTCGTTTGTAGCTTGTTTAAAAACGGGTGCTTGGGTGTAAACACCTGTTGAATCTAAAATTCCTTTAGCAAAAACTGTGTTGGTATTATAGTCTATAATAATAATACCTGCTTTAAGTTCCATATCCTCATAATACACTTCAGCTTCATTATACATGTACAACTTTTGCTCCTTGTTGTTAAACGATGTATAGTCGGTAGCCTTATACTTTATAGGACCCGTAATCATTTCTTTTTTAGGTTTTACGGTATCTGTAAGTGTGGAATCTTGACCTTTTTCAGAGGTGTTTGGCCTTAAGGCATCACCAATACTCACATTTAAGCTATCGTTATCTTTACTTGATTCTACCTGAATTCCAGATTTTGGCAAATCTTGGGCAAAGCCAAACGTGTTGATAAACACTGTAAAACTTAAGGCAAAAAGTATGTGAAAGTTGTTTGTACGCAACGCTTTTAAATGTATTTTTGTAAAAGTATGGCTCGGTTTTTGAATTGCCAAAATTACATATATTTTTTGTGATTAAATTAATATATCCAAAAATTCCAAAATTAAAATAAACCAATAATAAAGTTGTTATATCCTATATGAAAACGAACACTTGTATATGTTTCTTGTTTTACTCCTTACTTTTAACAATTTCTTCTGTTAATTCGGGTTTTTCACAAAACAAATCAGATAAATTTGTTGTTGTTCTAGATGCTGGACATGGAGGACATGATCCTGGAAATTTAGGAAATGGCTATAAAGAAAAAAATATTGCCTTAAATATTGTTCTAGAAGTAGGTAAAGAACTTGAAAAAAATAAGGATATTACTGTTATTTACACCCGAAAAACGGATGTGTTCTTAAAGCTTCATGAACGTGCAGCTATAGCAAATAAAGCTGATGCCGATTTATTTGTTTCCGTACACTGTAACGCTTTTTCAAATAGTGCCCATGGAACAGAGACCTATGTTCTAGGTTTACATGTAAATGAGCAAAACTTTAATGTAGCTAAAAAGGAAAATGAAGTTATTTTTTTGGAGGATGATTATGAAAAACATTATGAAGGTTTTGATCCTAATTCCCCAGAGTCTCTTATAGGTTTGACACTTATGCAAGAGGAATACTTAGATCAGAGTATTCAGCTAGCCAGTTTAATTGAAACAAATTTCACAGGTAAATTAAAACGGAAAAGTCGTGGTGTTAAGCAAGCTGGTTTTTGGGTCTTACACAATACTTATATGCCAAGTGTTTTAATTGAAACAGGTTTTTTAACATATAAGCCGGAAGGATTGTATTTGAATTCTAATAAAGGTCAAGATGAAATGGCATCTGCAATTAAAGAAGCCATTTTGCATTACAAAGATAATTTAGATCAAAATGTAGGTGGTTTTTTTCAGCCAAATAAATCAAATGAAACCATTGCCAATACTACTGAAACAGTAGTGAAAGATAATTATGAAGGCGTTATCTTTAAAGTTCAAATTGCTGCTAGTTCAAGGAAAATAATGACTAAACCTTATAATTTTAAGGGATTAGATCCTATTTCAAATGAGAAAGTTGGTGAGCTTTACAAATATTATTATGGCGCTACTTCAGATTATAATGCGGCTAAAAGATTTAAAGATGAAGCAGATGCCAAAGGCTACGATGGGTGTTTTATTGTAGCTTTTAAAAATGAGGAAATCGTACCTTTAACAGAGGTCATAAAATCATCTGCTAATTAAAGGTATTCTTTCTAAATTTATTTCTAATTTTGTTTAATAACCAAATATTCTCGCTTTGAAACTATCTAAAGAAGTAAAAACTGCCATATTAGTCATTTCAGGAATCGTCTTTCTTATTTTTGGAATTAATTTCCTACAAGGAGTAAATCTGTTGGATAGTGCCAATACTTATCAAACTGAATTTGATTATAATGCGTTAGCTGCATCTTCCGCTGTAACTATCAAAGGGAATAGTGTCGGACAAATTAAAGAAATAAAATATATACCTAAAACCAGTAAAACACGTGTCATTTTTTCTGTTGATAGTGATTTAAAGTTATCAAAGAACAGTAAAATTCGCATGTATGCTTCTGGATTGTTGGGTGATAATGCTATTGCCATTATTCCAGCAAATGATACAGATATAGCGCAAGATGGTACTATGTTTGAATCCGAAGTAGAAAAAGGACTAGTAGATCAGCTCTCTGGTAATTTTTCTGAATTAAGTTCAGGTTTAGGTACGACGTTAAAATCTGCGGACACTTTACTTATTGGTATAAATAGTCTAATTGAAGATAATTCAGACACTGGATTAAAAAGTGCTATTGCCGAGTTAAACGCAACTATAAAGTCGTTTAACGCCTTGTCTAATTCTGTTAATTCTTTAGTGGCCAAAAACGAAGCAAATTTAACGTCAGTTATTAGAAATTTCGATTCCATAAGCTCTGATCTTGCGGTTGTTTCTTCCGATTTAAAAAAAGCAGATATTTCCAAAACACTGGGCAATTTAGATACGACACTAACCAATGTAAATGCACTTTTAGACGATTTAGAAAAAGGCGAAGGCACTATGGGTAAATTACTCAAAGATGATAAACTATATAATAACTTAGAAGTGGCTTCCTTACAACTTAAAGAGTTATTACAAGACTTTAAATTAAATCCAAAACGTTACGTAAACGTGTCTGTTTTTGGAGGAAAAAATAAAGACGAGTACGAAAAACCTGAAGACGAAAGACAATAAACTAAACCAACCATGAATTATATACCTAACGTACTTTTTGCAATTGCTTTAATAATTGGTATTGGCTATTTTGCTAATAATGTCAAAAAACTACTGCGTAATATTAAACTAGGACACGATGTGGATGTGAGTGATAATACTTCACAACGTTGGAAAAACATGATTAATATTGCGTTAGGCCAAAGTAAAATGGTAAAACGCCCTATTTCAGGTTTCTTGCACGTTATTGTTTATGTTGGTTTTGTGATTATTAATATTGAAGTTCTAGAAATAATCATAGATGGACTTTTTGGAACACACAGGTTGTTTTCTGAATTATTACCAACTTCCGTTTATGGTTTCCTTATTGGTTCATTTGAAATATTAGCAGCATTAGTTTTTGTAGCGGTTGTGATTTTTTGGATACGTAGAAACGTTATTAAATTACAACGGTTTTTAAAGCCTGAAATGACGGGTTGGCCCAAAAATGATGGAAATATCATTCTGTATTTTGAAATGGTGTTAATGTCTTTGTTTTTAGTAATGAATGCTACAGACACCCCTTTTCAAACTATGAATTCAGGAAATGTTATCAGTCAATTTATAGCTCCACTATTTAATAATTTACCAGAAACAACAATGCATATTATTGAGCGTTCAGCTTGGTGGTTACATATTTTAGGTATTTTAGTATTCTTAAATTATTTATATTTTTCTAAACACTTACATATTTTATTGGCATTTCCAAACACCTATTATGGTAAACTGAAGCCAAAAGGACAACTTGATAATTTACAGGCAGTCACAAAAGAGGTAAGAATGATGATGGATCCTGATGCCGATCCTTATGCTGCTCCACCCGAAGAAGATGAAAATGACGTACCAGCAAAATTTGGCGCTAGTGATGTTCAAGATTTAAATTGGGTGCAATTATTAAACGCATATACCTGTACAGAATGTGGACGTTGTACTAGTGAATGTCCAGCAAATTTAACAGGTAAGAAATTATCGCCGCGTAAAATCATGATGGATACGCGAGATAGACTGGAAGAAGTTGGAAAAAATATAGATGCTAATAAAGGTGTTTTTCAAGACGATGGTAAGCAATTATTAGACGATTATATAACACGCGAAGAATTATGGGCTTGTACATCCTGTAACGCTTGTGTGGAAGCCTGTCCTGTAAGTATTGATCCGCTTTCCATTATTATGGATATGCGTCGTTATTTGGTTATGGAACAAAGTGCCGCTCCAACGGAATTAAATAATATGATGACGAATATTGAAAACAATGCAGCTCCATGGCCTTATAATCAAATGGATCGCTTAAACTGGAAAGACGAGTAGTCGTTTTTTAATAAATTTAAATATAATTAAAAATTTTAGTGTAACATATAGCCTTTTACTAGTTGCCATGTTATTTTTAGGAATACATAACATGCAAGCACAAGGCTATGCAAAAGATTCTTTACAGATAAAGGTTTACACGGAAATAACCTATCAAAATAATGAAGCAAAGGATATTAAATTGCTAACTGTTTTTTGCGATTATTGTTCAGATAAACAAACAACCAAAATTGGTTATGCTGCCTTACGTCGTGCTTATGATGAACGGTATGATCCTGAAAATATTCTGGAAAATGGTAAAAAGAAACTCGCTATTATTTTGCGTATTGCTAAAGATGATTTTTTACAAATGAACGAGGATGTGTTAATGGACGAACCTCAAGATAATAGAGAATAAAATACAATCTAGATGAAACGAGAAGACGCAGATAAATTATTACACGAAAAAGTAGAAGCAGGCGAAAAAGTAAGCCCTATTTTACCAAAAGGCGTAAAAAATTATTTAATAGATATTGATGGTACCATTACGGAAGATGTTCCAAATGAAGAACCTGAACGTATGGGGACCTGTGAGCCGTATCCAGATGCTTTAGTAACTTGTAATAAATGGTATGAAGAAGGACATTTAATTTGTTTTTTTACGTCCAGAACCGAGGACCATAGAGAGGTTACAGAAAAATGGCTCATCAAACATGGGTTTAAATTTCATAGTTTATTAATGGGTAAACCACGAGGTGGTAATTATCATTGGATAGATAACCATTTGGTAAAAGCCACACGATACAAAGGAAAATTTACAGATTTAGTTGATAAAAAAGTCACCATCCAAGTTTTTGACGATGGTAAACATGAATAATAATATTATGAGCGAACAACTTAAAGTGCCAACTATGGCAGAATATATGGCAGAAGGCAAACAACCAGAAGTGTTATTTTGGGTTGGATGTGCAGGAAGTTTTGATGATAGAGCCAAAAAAATAACTAAAGCATTTGTAAGAATCCTTAACAAAGCAAACGTAGATTTTGCCGTTTTAGGGTCCGAAGAAGGCTGTACTGGCGATCCTGCCAAACGAAGTGGAAACGAATTTCTATTTCAAATGCAAGCCGTTACAAATATTGAAGTCATGAATGCTTATGAAATAAAGAAAATTGTAACCACTTGTCCGCATTGTTTTAATACCATGAAAAATGAGTATCCAGAACTCGGCGGTAAATATGAGGTTATGCACCACACACAATTTTTAAAATCCTTGTTAGAAGAAGGTCGTTTAACTATTGAAGGTGGTCAGTTTAAAGGTAAACGAATCACGTTTCATGATCCCTGTTTTTTAGGTCGTGCTAATGGTGTTTACGAAGCACCACGTGAGTTAATCCGTAAATTGGATGCCGAATTAGTAGAAATGAAAAGCTGTAAAAGTCGCGGTTTATGCTGTGGAGCTGGAGGTGCGCAAATGTTTAAAGATGCCGAAAAAGGCGATAAAGAAATTAACGTAGAACGTACAGAACAAGCCATGGAAACTAAGCCAGAAATTATTGCTGCTGGTTGTCCGTTTTGTAATACCATGATGACGGATGGTGTAAAAGCCAAAGATCAAGAAGCAAATATAGAAGTTATGGATATTGCCGAACTAATTGCTAATGCTGACGATTTATAGAATTTATGAGCTTTTTTGAAAAAAACAAAACCTATATACGATTAGGTGTCATTTCCGGAATTATGTTTGCCCTTGTTATGTTGGCATTCGACTATTTTATGGGAAGAGACTTATCCATTATAAAATTCGGATTACATTTTCTGTTGTTTGGATGTTTTAACGCATACATGGCGCACCGGAAGGTGAAAAAAGAAGAACAGAATCGTAATAAATAAGTGAAAAAAGGAAACTATATTTCTGCTGTAATTGCAGCCATTTCTTTTGGATTTGCGGTGTTTATTATTGATTATTATAATAATGAAGTAGCTTCAATTGGTAAGTATATTTTTCAGTTTGTGTTTTTTGGTGTCGGATTATTGGTGTTTGATTATGTGCGACTTCGCAACCAAAAAAAATAATTCTTATGAAATTGAAAACAGAAAAAAGCACATTAAAAGGACGTGTAATTTTTGGAATTGTGTCTGGTTTTGTTAATGGATTTGCACTCTATTTATGGGATTATTTTAAAGAAGAGCCAATAATTTGGGAAAGGTATATTTTTCAAGCTGTCTTTGTAGGTTTTTTTATGGCTATTGCTTTTAGGACCAAAATAACCAAGACATAATTGTTATGAAGTTCAATTCAAAAAACATCAAAAAAGGATTAATTTCCGGTGCCATCCAAGGTTTGATTTTTGCGTTAGCCATGGCTGGTTTTGATTATGTGGATAAAAAACCTTTCAATTTAAATCAGTTTGTATTCTATTTCTTAACTTTTGGGATAGTTATGGGACTTACAACAGTATATAGTAAAACTAAACAAAAAAATAATGCTAGTAGATTTTAATACATTACCGAACGAATCACGCGTTTGGATATTCCAAGCAAACCGCACATTCACCGATTCCGAATTGGATGAAATTAAATTAAAACTTAACACCTTTGTTGAAAACTGGACAGCGCATGGAAGCGATTTGCAAGCTGGTTATACTATTGAATACAAAAGATTTATTGTTTTGGCTTTAAATCAGGATATGAATAAGGCAACAGGTTGTTCTATTGATGCATCTGTTCATTTTATTCAAGATTTAGAAAAACAATATGATGTGGATTTAATGGATAAAATGAATGTGTCTTATAAACAAGGTGATTTTGTGGCTTACAAAACCTTAACCGATTTCCGACAAATGGCAAAAGATAGAGCCGTTTCTAAAAACACCATTGTGTTTAATAATTTAGTAAATAATATTGCTGAATTTAAAGAACATTGGGAAGTTCCTGCTAGTGAAAGCTGGCATTCTCGTTTTGTTAAATAAATTAGTATTGGCTTTTTTTTAATAATATTTGAGTCAAATTTATGTCGTTTGGATATTGAAATCTATTTTTAAATTTCACATAATATCGTATTTCAGTCAACTTTCAATTTCACAAGAAATTATGCATCAGTAATTTAGGAATAGTTCCGTTATAAATCTATCTTAAAATCTGTGTTTCTTTTCACTAAAATTGGTAATTTGGCATAGTCTTAATTAACCGTTTAAATTATCCTTCGTTATATGCGATTCCTAGTTTTTTTATTGCTTTTTAGTGTTTCACAGTCATTTATTCTAGCTCAAAGTTTGGATCCATTAGCAACAACTGATGCTAAAGAACAACTTAAATGGGTGGATAGTATTTATGGAAACATGACTTTAGACGAAAAAATTGGACAGCTCTTTATGGTTCAGGCCTTTTCAAATAAGGACTTAATGCACGAAAATATTATTAGCCAAATGGTAACTAATAATCATATTGGAGGTGTTATTTTTTCTAAAGGAGATCCGGTTAGTCAGGCTAGATTTAATAATGATTTGCAGTCTGTAGCTAAAGTACCATTACTAATAGGTATGGATGCGGAATGGGGTTTAAGTATGCGTCTGGATTCAACGTACGCATTTCCATGGAATATGACGCTTGGTGCCATAAAAGATAATTTGTTAGTGGCAAAAGCTGGTTATCATATTGGCGAACATTGTAAGCGTCTAGGTGTGCATTTTAATTTTGCACCAGATATTGATATCAATACCAACCCTAAAAATCCAATTATTGGAAACCGTTCTTTTGGTGAAGATCGTGAAAATGTAACGGAAAAAGCATCAGCTTTTATGCAAGGGATGCACGATGCAGGTGTTTTATCAAGCGCAAAACATTTTCCTGGACATGGTGATACAGACACGGATTCTCATAAAGCACTACCAACCATAGATTTCGATATAAAACGTATCGATTCTATTGAAATGTATCCATACAAACGTCTCATAAAAGAAGGCGTTTCCAGTGTTATGGTTGCGCACTTAAATGTACCTGCTTTAGAAGCAGAAAACGGTTTGCCAACCTCATTATCTAAACACGTTATAACCGATATTTTAAAGGAAAAGCTCGGTTTTAAAGGTCTTATTTTTACTGATGCCTTAAATATGAAAGGTGTTGCAAATTTCAGTACACCAGGAGATATTGATTTAGCAGCCTTTCAGGCAGGAAACGATATTCTATTAATTTCTGAAGATGTACCAAAAGCTATTGATAAAATCAGAGACGCTTATAATTCAGGCGAAATTACTGAAGAACGTTTAGCGCATTCCGTTAAAAAAATACTGAAAGCGAAATATAAAGTTGAACTGAATAAATTTATTCCAGTTGATTTAGAAAATTTGGTAGCGGATTTAAATAGACCTGAAGATGATGTGCTTTATGAGAAACTTATGGAGAATGCCATTACTGTTGTAAAAAACAAAGGCGATATTTTACCAATCCGGAATTTAGAAACTAAAAAAATTGCCTATATAAAGTTAGGTGATGATGATGGTTCAGATTTTCTTCAAGGTCTTCAGAAATATGGAAAAGTTCATGAAGTTGTTGGTGATAATTTAGATGAAGTTATTGAGAAGCTTAAAGCATATAACACAGTTATAATTGGTTTTCACCGCTCTAATGATAATCCGTGGAAAAGTTTTGAATTTTCAGATAAAGAATTGGTTTGGCTTTATGAAATAGCTAGAACCAATACCGTTATTCTCGATGTTTTTGTTAGACCCTATGCGTTATTGGATGTTAAAACATTTGAAAATATTGAAGGACTTGTAGTGAGTTATCAAAATAGTCCGATTTCTCAAGACACCTCTGCTCAAATTATATTTGGAGCTGTTCAAGCACAAGGTACATTGCCAGTTTCTATTGGTAATGGTTTTGCGGTTGGTGACGGGTTTACATTGTCTAGCTTATCACGTTTAGGCTATGCCATTCCAGAACGCGTAGGTATGAGCACTGAAAAACTTCATAAAATTGATGCCATTGCCCAACGTGCCGTTAATGAAAAAATGACTCCTGGAATTCAGTTGCTAGTCGCTAGAAAAGGTAAAGTTATCTACATTAAAAACTTTGGAAAACATACGTATGATGCAAACGCAGAACCTGTTAAATTTAATGACATGTATGATGTGGCTTCACTTACAAAAATTTTAGCAACCTTACCATTATTGATGGAGTTGGAGGAAAAAGGAATTGTTACTTTGGACACAAAATTATCAAAAATACTTCCAGAGTATGCCAACTCCAATAAAAAGAACATTACATTAAAACAAATGTTATCGCATTATGCGCGATTAAATCCGTGGATTCCATTCTATTCTGCCACTTTAGATTCAAATAAACAGCCAGACCCAAAATATTACCGAAAAGCATACGGCGGAAAATTTACCGTAAAGGTGGCTAATGAATTATATATGCGTGCCGATTATCAAGATAGCATGCAAAAAATTATTAAAGACAGTGATTTATTGAAAACCTTGCGCTATCGTTACAGTGATTTACCGTATTATATACTTAAAAAGTATTTAGAAAAATACTATGAGAAAGGTTTAGATGAATTGGTTCAGGATCATTTTTATCAATCTTTAGGTGCTAATCACACCACATATAACCCAAATAGTAAATTTAGCGATATTAATATAGTACCTTCAGAAATAGACGATTATTATCGTTACCAAAAAATACAAGGCTATGTTCACGATATGGGAGCAGCTATGCAAGGTGGTGTAGGAGGTCATGCTGGTGTTTTTAGTAATGCCAATGACGTAGCTAAAATTATGCAAACCTATTTACAAAAAGGTTTTTATGGTGGAAAGCGCTATTTTAAAACAAAAACATTAGATACGTTTAATACGTGTTTTTACTGCGATAAAGATAATCGTCGTGGTGTTGGTTTTGATAAACCTCAATTAGGCGATTCTGGACCAACTTGTGGCTGTGTATCTATGACAAGTTTTGGGCATTCAGGTTTTACAGGAGCCTATGCATGGGCAGATCCCGAAGAAGAAATTGTATATGTATTTTTAGCAAATAGAACCTATCCAAATGCAGGATCGAATACGTTGCTTAAAGAAAATATTAGAACAGATATTCAGGAATTGATTTATGAGGCTATTATTGATTAATTTAAAATATCTTGTATAGATATTTGTTTTAATACGACCAATATCGAGAATAACTAATAACTGGAGTTTTGCTCTAAAGTGAATTTTAATTTACAGAATAAGAATGAAAATAGGAATCGTTTGTTATCCAACGTTTGGCGGAAGTGGTGTAGTAGCTACAGAATTAGGAATTGAATTGTCTAAACGTGGTCACGAAGTCCATTTTATAACCTACAAACAACCGGTTCGTTTAGAACTTTTAGGCAGTAATGTTCATTTTCATGAGGTAACAGTTCCTGAATATCCTTTGTTTCATTACCAACCTTATGAGTTGGCACTTTCCAGTAAATTAGTAGATATGGTAAAGCTCCATAAAATTGAGGTTTTGCATGTTCATTATGCCATTCCACACGCTTATGCAGCTTATATGGCGAAAAAAATGCTTCAAGAAGAAGGTATTTATGTACCAATTGTAACTACACTCCACGGAACAGATATTACACTAGTTGGAAGTCACCCGTTTTATAAAACAGCAGTCACATTTAGTATTAATAAATCGGATGCAGTAACATCTGTTTCCGAAAGTTTAAAACGCGATACCTTACGCTTATTTGATATAAAAAATGATATTGAAGTTGTTACGAATTTCATAGATATTGGAAAACACACGAATACGTTTACAGATTGCCAACGCGCTATGATGGCTGCTGATAATGAAAGAATTATAACACATATAAGTAATTTTAGACCAGTTAAACGTATATCAGATGTTATTAAAGTATTTTATAATATCCAAAAGGAAATACCAGCCAAATTAATGATGGTTGGCGAAGGTCCCGAAAAGGAGGCAGCCGAACAATTAGCAATTGAATTGGGAATTGAAAATAAAGTTGTTTTTCTAGGAAACAGCCATGAAATAGACCGGATATTATGTTTTTCTGATTTGTTTATTTTGCCATCAGAAACAGAAAGTTTTGGTTTAGCGGCTTTGGAAGCTATGGCTTCTGGAGTTCCTGTTATATCTAGTAATTCCGGTGGTATTCCAGAGGTTAATATTCATGGAGTTTCGGGATATTTGAGTAATGTGGGTGATGTTGATGATATGAGTAAAAATGCAATAACCATTTTGAAAGATACAGAAACACTTAATACGTTTAAACTGCAAGCCACAAAACAAGCAAGTAAGTTTGATATTCATGAAATAGTACCTCAATACGAAGCTATTTATCAAAAAACCTTATCAAAAAGCAAAGTTTTAATCTAATCTACTTTTTGTAACAGGCTATTTTTTATTTGTATTTATTTTATAACTTGGGGTAAACTTCAAAACCGTTATAAAATGAATAGAAAATCGTTTCTAAACCTAACAGCTCGCGCTGGACTTTTTTTAGGTCTTACTCCAACTTTAATTTCTGGAAATACAAGAGAGAATCTGCAAGAAGTTGACGCTGTAAACGCCTTATTGCGTTCTAATAAAGCATTAGGTAATATGGTGAGTTTTGCCGACAAGCCTATAGATAAAGTGCGTGTTGGAATGATTGGTATGGGAAATAGAGGTTCTGTTCTAATTCAAATGTTTGAGTATCTAATTAAACACAATCATGCTGAAATTGTTGCCCTTTCCGACTTAAAGGAAGATAAACTCACTAAAAGCAACGACTACTTAAAAACCATTCAACCACAAGGTGCCGATCTGTATTTTGGTGACGAAAATTCTTGGAAAAAAATAGCTAAAAGAGACGATATAGATATCCTGATTATTGCAACACCATGGAATTATCACACAGAAATGTGTGTATATGGAATGGAAAATAATAAACATGTTGCTTGCGAGCAGCCATTAGCAATGACGTTGGACGATTGCTGGAAACTAATTGAAGTAGCGGAACGTACCAAAAAACATTGCATGTACATGGAGAATTGCTGTTTTAATGGCGAGGAACTTTGGATATTAAATATGATTAATGAAGGTGTTTTTGGTGATATAAATCATGCAGAAGGTGCTTACATCCACGACTTAAGAAAACACATGTTAGATGCAATTTATTATGAAAACCAATGGCGTATTAAACACCACGAAACTAAAAACGGTAATTTTTATACTGGTCATGGTTTAGGTCCAGTCAGTTCCTATATGGATATTGGTCGTGGTGATAATTATGATTTTATGGTCAGTATGAGTTCTAGAGAACAAAGTTTAAGTGAAGCAGCAAAAAAAGAAAATTTCCGCACACAAAAGTTTACGTGTGGTGATATGAATACGTCGTTAATTAAAACAAAAAAAGGAAAAACCATCATGCTACAGTTTGACACACATACCGGAAGACCCTATTCCAGACTAAACACAGTAACTGGAACTAAAGCGGTTCATGAAGGGTATCCATCCAGATTATATGTTGGACATGAAGCGTTACAATGGGGACATTCTTGGTTGAAAGATGAAGAATACAAAGAGTATAGAGAACGTTATGATCATCCGCTTTGGAAAAAACTCCGAACTCAAATTGATGCCAACGCAGTAGGTCACGGCGGAATGGATTTTGTTATGATTTATAGAATGATACGTTGCTTAAATCAAGGATTGCCTTTAGATATTAATTTATATGATAGTGTTATGTGGAGTGCTATTACGCCATTATCCCAAATGTCTGTAGCCAATAATAGCGCTAGCACCAGAATCCCTGATTTTACAGGCGGCACTTGGGAAACACCTCGTAAAAATGAAGTGCTACGCGATATTATGTAAACTGTTGTTTTGTAATTCGCTCAATTGCTTTTAGATTATTAAAGACTGATTGTAATAAGGTGAATTGATTTAAAGCACGATCTAAATTATGATTTGTGTAATTGGTTTTGTAATAAATATCGTTATTTAAAAAATCAGTTAAAAAACGTAATCCCATAATGTAAATGATTGTCTGTATTCCTAAAGGTAAATATTCAATTTCTTTAGGTGTTAAAATGGATTTTGTTTTTAAAGCAAAACCAGAACAATAGGCTTCATAAAGATTTAGATCTATTTGAATTTTACTTAAATCCGTTTCATCTTCAGTTGATTTGGTGCAAATAGAGCGCACAGAATCTCCGAAATCAAAATGCACTAAACCTGGCATAACCGTATCTAAATCAATAACAGCTATACCCTTGTTTTGTTTGTTATACAGAATGTTAGATAATTTGGCATCATTGTGTGTAATCCGAATCGGGAATTGGTTTTTAGCTTGTAAATTTGCTAATGTACACATTGCTTTTTTATGGTTTTTCACAAAAGCTATTAAATTTGCAGCCGCTTCTAATCGATTTGATTTGGCAATTTTTAAAGCACTTTCAAATTGCGTAAACCTAAAAAGTACATGATGAAAATCTATTAATGTTTCAGACATAGATTCAGGTGAAATGGATTCAGTATTTAAAATGAAATCACCATAAAGTTTTCCAGCTTCAAAAGCTATTTCGGGTGTTTCTGCTTTTTCTATGGTAATAGCATTTGGGATAAAAAGCATGACATTCCAAAAGTCCTTTTCATCTTTATATATGTATTGGTTTTGGGATGTTTTTAAATATGTAACGGCTTGATAATGTGAGTTTGTTTTTTTGTAAATGGCCTGCAAATGTTCAGACACTATAATTTTATTGGAAATAACAGCATTGGAATCTTTAAAAACGTGACTATTTAATTTCTGAATAATGAATTTCTCATCATTTTGTTGGGTTACCAAATAGGTGTCATTAATATGACCAGACTGCAGTATTTCAACAGATTTTAAAGGAATTTTTATTCCAAAAGCCTCACAAATATTATCCAGTTTATGCACCATTTACCAGAGTTTTTTTGGATAGAAATTTTTATCAATACGTATTTTAATATGTTCACGTGCTAATGGTTCATCACTTAAATAAGTCATACCAAACCAGGTATCACCTGTCGGTAAAACTTGGATGATAATTAAGTTGTTCTCAATAAGGTATTTAATAATATAGGTAATGTAAAACTCGTCTTTTTCAAAATCAGTTAGTGTATTTAGGAATGTCTTGAATAAATTTTCAGCAACTTCAAAAACAGATAGTTTAAATCCCCAGAAATTCATGGAAACTAACGTATTTGGATTAAATATTTCAGAATGTGAATTATTTTGAGATACAATTTCGCCAGTATTATTTTTAATAATGGCAGTATGCTCTTCAATACTAATTAAATTATGATTTTCATCTATGTTGCAAATACCACGTGAAACCGATCCGTTTTCTGATAAAGTATTTTTTAATGCATAACCAACCAGATAATTATTGGTATTGTTTTTTTTGAAAAGCATGTCATACATGAGTTGAAAGGCTTTTCTTCCGTAAAAATCATCGGCATTTATTAGGGTAAAATCATTAACAACAATATCTTTTAAAGCCAATAAAGCATGACCAGTTCCCCAAGGTTTGCTGCGAGTTCGGGAATCTGATAATTCATTTTTTTGAATGACAAAATCTACTGAAATGTATTCTGGTAATTTGTTGTTATAACGTGTTTCGAATTGCTCTAAAATTTCATTACGAACTATAAAAACAATGTGATTATAACCTACATGTATAGCATCATAAATGCTAAAATCTAGTATAGCTAATGTATCATAAACAGGATGTAATTGCTTGAGGCTACCAAATCTGGAACCCATGCCTGCAGCCATAATTGCCAACGTTTTTTTTGTCATAAAACAAATGTAAAAAAAAGCACGTCAATCATAGACGTGCTTAAATATATAGTTTTATTTAAGATATTAAAATTGGTATCTCACACCAAGTCCAATGTCAAAATCTAAATCGTTATTATCATAAACATCATCGCCAAAACCCAATTCAGGTCTGAAGTCTAACGATAATAATAATGGAAAGTCAAAACTGTATTCTATTCCAATATTACCTGCTAAAAACACAAAAGCATCATTGACATCTTTGCGTCCTGGATTTTCAAAACTGTAAGCACCAAAACCTATTCCAGGTCCAGCATACCAGTTAAAGCCACCATCAATATTCCAAACCCAATGGTATAAACCAGCTAGTTTAAAGCCATCATAATCATTACCATCTCGCCATCCAAAATCAAATTCTAGACGGTTGTTGTCACCAATAGCGCGTTGATATGATATTTCTGCGCCAAATCCATTGCTATCACCTAGACGTAAACCAATAGCATTTTTTGAAATTTCTTGTGCAAAACCTGTTATAATAAATCCTAAACCGACTATAAAAGCCATACATGTATTTTTCATATTTTTTTCTATTTGTTTAATTAATATATCTACGTTTAATTTAAAGTATTAGCCCATATTATTTACAAAAATAACGTTAAAACTGTCATTATATTGAAATTCTTGTTAGCTTTATTGAGACGTAAATAACTAACAACTTGAAGCAGCATTTATTAGCATTAAAACAAACTTTAAAAGGGGAATTGCATTTTGATAATTTAATGAAATCAATATACGCAACAGATGCATCAGTTTATCGGATGTTACCACTTGCAGTAGCGTATCCGAGAGATAATGATGACATTAAAACACTTATTCAGTTTGCTAAAAAACATCAAACATCTTTAATTCCTAGAACTGCTGGAACGTCTTTGGCAGGACAATGTGTAGGAACAGGAATTGTAGTAGATGTATCAAAACATTTTAATCAGATTTTAAATTTTAATGAATTAGAAAAAACTATAACCATTCAACCAGGCGTTGTTCGCGATGTTTTGAATAACTATTTAAAACCCTATGGTCTTTTTTTTGGTCCCAATACGTCTACATCAAATCGGTGTATGATTGGTGGAATGGTGGGTAATAATTCCTCTGGAACAACGTCTATCCAGTATGGTGTTACGCGAGATAAGATTCGCGAATTACATGCAATTTTAAGTGATGGAAGTGATGCTGTTTTTTCAGAAATTTCAAAAGAAGAATTTCATTTAAAAACCAGACAACTTACTTTAGAAGGCCAAATATATAAAGCTATTCATGAAGAACTTTCATCAGAAAGTGTTCAAACAGACATTTTAAAAGAATTTCCAAAACCAGAAATTCACCGAAGAAATACAGGTTATGCCATTGATAAATTAATTGAATCGGATGTGTTTACAAATTCAGATAAACGCTTTAATATGTGTCAATTGCTAACTGGAAGTGAAGGAACTCTAGCATTTACTACTGAAATCACATTACAATTAGACAAATTACCTCCATTAGATTCGGCCTTGGTATGTTTACATTTTGAGTCTATAGAATCCTGTTTAAAATCTGTTGAAACGGTTATGCAACATGATTTACATACCTGTGAAATGATGGATAAAACCATTTTAGACTTAACAAAGCACAATAAAACACAACAAGAAAATAGGCAGTTTGTTAATGGTGATCCAGAAGCCATTTTAATGTGTGAGGTGCGAGCGTGTTCTAAATCCGATTTATTGTTTCAGGTTCAAAAGCTGCAAGACGCTGTGACACATTTAAAATTATGTTATGCGCAAGTCGTTTTAGAAGGTGAAGCTATAAACCAAGCCATGGAATTACGAAAAGCTGGATTAGGACTTTTGGGAAATATGATTGGCGATAAAAAATCGGCTGCTTGTATTGAAGATACTGCTGTAGCTTTACCTGATCTAGCAAACTATATTACCGATTTTTCTAAACTCATGTTAAGCCATAACCAAAAAGCAGTTTATTATGCGCATGCTGGAGCGGGAGAGTTGCATTTGCGACCAATTTTAAACTTGAAGCAAAAAGAGGACGTTGTTTTATTTAGAAAAATCACCACAGATGTAGCCAAACTAGTTAAGTCCTATCAAGGTTCCATGAGTGGCGAACATGGTGACGGTATTGTTCGTGCTGAATTTATTCCACTTATGATTGGTGAAGCAAATTATGGCATTCTTAAACGCATCAAATTTGCTTTTGACCCAGAAAATATATTTAATCCAGGAAAAATAGTCAATGCCTTTCCAATGGATAAAAACTTACGTTATAAACCAGGTAGAAAAGAACCTAAAATTGAAACGATTTTAGATTTTTCAGCATCATTGGGGATTTTACGAGAAGCTGAAAAATGCAATGGTTCTGGTGATTGTAGAAAATTACCCGAATTCGGTGGAACAATGTGTCCGAGTTATCGTGCTACTAGAAATGAAAAAGATACCACGCGTGCAAGAGCCAATGCATTACGTGAGTTTCTAACAACGTCCAATAAAACGAATAAGTTTAATCATGACGAATTAAAAGAGGTTTTTAGTTTATGTGTGAGTTGTAAAGCATGTGCTAGTGAATGTCCGAGCAGTGTAGATGTGGCGAGTTTAAAAGCGGAGTTTGAATATCAATATCAAAAAGAAAATGGTAGTAGTCTACGCACTAAATTATTTGCCTATAATAATAAACTGAATGGGTATGGAAGCTCCTTTTCTAGTGTTACTAATTTCATGTTTTCAAATGAATTTACAAGTACTAGCATTAAAAAATTATTAGGAATAGCACCAAAAAGAAGTTTGCCTTTAATTTCAAGTGTAAGTTTAAATAAGTTTATACAAAAATCAATAAAAGAGAGTTTTAGTAATGAAAAAATAAAAACAGTTTATTTTTTTAATGATGAATTCACCAATCATTTAGATTCTGAAATTGGTCAAGATGCATTGCAACTTTTAGAGGCTTTAAATTACGATATAAAGTTTGTAAAACACGAAGAATCTGGTCGTGCATTTTTGTCTAAAGGTTTTTTAGAACAAGCTAAAAAAGTAGCTAATATAAACGTATCTATTTTTTCTGAAGTCATTTCAGAAGCAACGCCCTTAATAGGTATAGAACCATCGGCTATTTTAACCTTTCGGGATGAATATATTAAGTTATCAGACCATAAAGATGCAGCTAAAAAACTCGCTAAAAATTGTTTTTTAATTGAAGAATTTATTCAGAATGAAATTATTTTAGGAAATATTAAGCCAGAACAATTTACCAAAGATTCTAAAAATATTAAGTTTCATGGTCATTGCCATCAGAAAGCGTTAAGTAATCAGAAAACAAGTTTTGATATTTTGAATTTACCCAAAAATTATCGAGTAACCATTATTCCAAGTGGTTGTTGCGGTATGGCTGGAAGTTTTGGTTACGAGAAAGAGCATTATGAGGTGAGTATGCAAATAGGTGAGCAAACTCTTTTTCCAGCTGTAAGAAAGGCGCCTGAAGACTCAATTATTTCAGCAAATGGTACTAGTTGCCGACATCAAATTTTAGATGGAACAGGAAGAAAAGCACAACATCCTATTAGTATTTTAAAACAGGCTTTAATTTGATTTTTTTCTGTTTCGTATCAAAAATAGTAAAGGCCGCAATTAAGTCTTGTACTTCCATCTCTTTAACATCACTATCTGCAAAAAATGGAATAAGTTTGTCATGATTGTAATTGTATATTTTCCAACGTTTAAATTGGTATTCTAAAGCGGTAAAATTCTCAACCCAATCACCTGAATTTAAGTAGGTTGTTTTGCCCTGTTTTGTTTCCTTTTGTTCCATTTTTGGCTGATGAATGTGTCCACAAATTACATAATCGTAACCGTTTTCAATAGCCAAATCCATGGCTACATGTTCAAAATCGCTTATATATTTTAAGGCACCTTTTACACTATTTTTAATCCGTTTTGAAAGGGAATATTTTTCCTTGCCAAACTTTATTAGAAACCAATTGATGAGTCGGTTAATTACAATTAAAAAATCATAACCATAACCGCCTAATTTTGCTAACCAACGTGCGTTTTGTATGGACGCATCAAAAACATCACCATGGAAAAACCAAGCTTTTTTACCGTCTAATTCTAGAACAATTTTATCAACTATTGAAATATTTCCAATAGTTGTATCGCTGAATTTGCGCAACATATCATCATGATTACCCGTAATGTAAATTACTTCAACACCATTTGAGGCCATGGTCATTATTTTTTTTATGACTTTTAAATGGGATTTGGGAAAGTACCGCTTATTAAATTGCCAAATATCAATGATATCACCATTTAGAATGAGTTTTTTTGGGTTAATGCTATTCAAATACGTTAATAAATGTTTAGCATGACATCCATAGGTTCCTAAATGAACATCAGATATTACGGCAATTTCTATTTTTCGTTTGAGTTTCAAAGCTTTAATATTATGTTGCAAATATCTAACATGACTATTAATTTAAAGTGAAGCTGTAATTATTTAATTGTGAGGAATTTGTTAAGTAATTGTTAGGTGTTATATATTTAAAAATACATGTTAATTAAAATTCCATTTTTGTTTCTGTGATAATACAATTACATTAGCTACAAAAATAATTCTATGGCAGGAAATTCCTTCGGAAATTTATTCAAATTAACAACTTTTGGCGAGTCACATGGAGTTGCTATTGGTGGCATTATTGATGGTTGTCCTCCGGGATTAGATGTAGATTTTGATGCCATTCAACAGGAGTTAAATAGACGAAAACCTGGACAGTCGGAAATTGTAACCCAACGGAAAGAACCTGATACCGTTGAATTTTTATCGGGAATTTTTGAAGGTAAAACCACTGGAACGCCTATTGGTTTCACTATTAAAAATGCCAATCAGAAATCTAAAGATTATTCTCATATTAAAGATGTGTATCGTCCAAGTCATGCAGATTACACATACGACCAGAAATATGGTACTCGCGATTATCGAGGGGGTGGTCGCAGTTCAGCGCGCGAAACGGCTTCTCGAGTTGTAGCAGGAGCTTTGGCGAAGCAGGTTTTAAAATCGGTTAAAATTCATGCGTACACATCATCAGTTGGTAATATTTTCTTGGAAAAACCATATCAGGATTTAGATTTTTCTAAAATTGAATCAAATGCTATTCGCTGTCCAGATTCCGAGACTGCTGAACGTATGATTGATAAAATTAAAGCCATCCGAAAAGAAGGCAATACAATAGGAGGAACCATAACGTGTGTATTACAAAATGTACCTATCGGTTTGGGAGAACCTGTTTTTGATAAACTTCATGCCGAATTAGGTAAAGCTATGTTATCTATAAATGCCGTTAAAGGTTTTGAATATGGTAGTGGTTTTTGTGGTGCTAGAATGACAGGTACTGAACATAACGATTTATTTAACGTAGATGGCTCAACAAAAACAAACTTATCAGGCGGAATCCAAGGTGGTATAAGTAATGGCATGGATATATATTTCCGTGTGGCATTTAAACCAGTAGCAACGGTTATACAGAAACAAGAAGCTTTAAACTCCAGAGGTGAATTAGTGGATATGCAAGGAAAAGGACGTCATGATCCCTGTGTTGTTCCTAGAGCTGTACCAATAGTTGAAGCTATGGCAGCATTAGTATTAGCCGATTATTTTCTATTAAATAAAGCATATTAATACAGTAAATTTTAACGATTTAGATTAACGATATTATGAAGAAACTCGCATTACATTGGCAAATTATACTCGGAATGGTTTTAGGTGTTGTTTTCGCCTTTATTATGTCCAAATTCGAATTTGGAAGCCAAATAGTAACAGATTGGGTAAAACCTTTTGGTACCATTTTTATCAATTTGCTAAAACTTATTGCAGTTCCGTTAATATTGGCATCTCTTATAAAAGGTGTTTCAGATTTAAAGGATATCTCCAAGTTATCAAAAATGGGAGGTCGTACTATTGGTATTTACATTGTAACAACGGTTATTGCTGTATCTATTGGATTAACGGTTGTTAATATTATTCAACCAGGTAAATCTATTTCTGAAGACACTCGAACCGAACTTGTAGAAAGTTATAAAACGGATGCAGAAGGTAAAATTGCCGATGCTGAAAAGCAAAAAAACGCAGGGCCATTGCAAGCTTTAGAAGATTTGGTGCCAAGCAATATTTTTCAAGCAGCTAGTGATAATGGCAATATGCTACAAGTTATTTTCTTTGCTATTTTATTTGGTATAGGTTTGATACTAATACCTGAAGAAAAATCGGCTCCAGTAAAACAATTTTTTGATAGTTTTAATGAAGTCATTCTCAAGCTAATCGATTTAATTATGCTTGCTGCTCCTTACGGTGTTTTTGCTTTATTAGCCGCTTTGGTGGTAGAAGCTCCAAGTGCCGATTTATTTAAAGCTCTTGGTTGGTACGCGTTTTGTGTGGTTTTAGGATTAGCCCTAATGATGGCGGTTTACGCTATTCTAGTTTACTTAATAACAAAAAGAACACCCAAATTTTTCTTTAACGGTATTGCTCCAGCACAGTTATTAGGGTTTTCAACCAGTAGTAGTGCTGCTACCTTGCCAGTAACCATGGAACGTGTTGAAGAGCACTTGGGTGTAGATGAGGAAGTTACCAGTTTTGTGTTGCCAATTGGTGCAACTATTAATATGGATGGAACTAGCTTATACCAAGCTGTTGCAGCTGTTTTTATTGCACAAGCTTTTGGAATGGATTTAAGTTTTGGTGTTCAGTTAGGTATTATAGCTACTGCTACATTAGCTTCCATTGGAAGTGCTGCAGTTCCTGGTGCAGGTATGGTTATGCTGGTTATTGTTTTGGCGCAAGCAGGAATTCCCGAAGCTGGATTGGCATTAATTTTCGCAGTAGATAGACCATTAGATATGTGTAGAACCACAGTTAATATTACTGGTGATGCTGCTGTTTCTATGATGGTTGCTAAATCCGTTGGAAAACTTGGTGAACCAAAAGTTAAAAATTGGGATGATAATTATACCAATAAAAACGAGTAAAATAAATTTACTTACTTTTAATCACTAATTAATTAAGAGTAATACGTATGAATGTTTGTTTTTTAATGTATCCGTGGGAAAACATAGACCCAGAAAACGATACCAGTCTAGCCTTAATAAAAGAATGTGTTAAACGTGGTCATGGTGTCGCACTTTGTTCACCTGCTAATTTAACCATACGAGATAGTGTTACTAACGCTTTTTGTACAGTTATTGGTAAAATGGAAAAAGTTCCAGTTTCATTAAAAGCCTTTTATAAAAAAGCAGTATTGCGAGAAGAAATGCTACCACTTGCTGGTTTTGATGCTATTTTCTTCCGTGCAAATCCGCCTTTAGATCCCATTATGCTTAATTTTTTAGATTCGGTAAAGGATGATGTGTTTATTATCAACTCTTTGGAAGGTATGCGTGAAGCAAATAATAAATTGTATACCGCTGCTTTTGGTGATGCGCACAGTAATATTATTCCAAATACACATGTCTCTAAAAACAAGAATTATTTAGTCAGACAAATTAAAGAATCAAAAGCTGATAAAATGATTATCAAACCGTTGAATGGTTTTGGTGGCTCTGGCGTTATTCTTATTGAAAAGTCGGCAATGAGTAATATTAATTCATTGTTAGATTTTTATATAAATAGTAGTGATGGCACATCCAATTATGTGATTCTTCAGGATTATATTGAAGGTGCAGATGAAGGCGACGTGCGTATTTTAATGCTCAATGGTGAACCTATTGGAGCCATGAAACGTGTACCTGGAACAGATGACCATCGCTCTAACGTGTCAGCCGGTGGTTCCGTTCAAAAACACACCCTAACAAAAGCAGAAAAAGCACTTTGTAAGCAAATTGGACCTAAATTGGTGAAAGACGGGTTGTATTTTGTAGGCATTGATGTTATAGGAGGGAAACTGGTAGAGGTAAATGTCATGTCGCCTGGCGGAATTACTTATATTAATAAAGTTTATAAAAATAAGTATCGCGTAGAGGAGAAGGTTATCGATTTTTTAGAGAGTAAAGTTCTTGATAATTTAGAAGCTTTTAATCGCAGATCACGTTTAAGAAAAACGGTTGAAGATGCTTAACTGATTTTAGATCAAAATTCGCTCATTATGTTACTTTCAAAACTTGATAAACCGTTAGTTTCTGTAAACTGGTTGCATGAAAATTTAATGGCGTCTAATTTAATTGTTTTGGATGCTACAATTCCGAAAGTAACAGATTCAGATACATTTGTCAATAAGGATATCATTCCTAATACTTTGTTTTTTGATCTGAAACAGAAATTTAGTGATGTATCTGCACCATTTCCAACTACGTTTCCAACATTAAAACAATTTGAACGAGAGGCTCAAAAATTAGGTATTCAACAAAACAGCATACTTGTTGTTTATGATGACAAAGGTATATATTCCAGCCCTCGCGTTTGGTGGTTATTTAAAGTTTTTGGTTTTCATAATGTTGCTGTTTTAGATGGTGGATTACCTGCTTGGAAGGCAGCAAGATTTGAGGTTTCAAAATATTATGAAGTTGTAAAAACAGAAGGAGATTTTATAGCGAAGAAACCAGAAAATCAGATGTATTTTTTTGAAGATATACAGCAGAATGTAAAATCTAATCAGCGATTAGTTATCGATGCACGATCAAAAGAACGATTTAAAAGCTTAATTGATGAGCCACGATCTGGATTACGTCGTGGTACCATTCCTAACTCCGTTAATATGCCTTTTGAAAATTTATTGGATTCAGGAATTATGAAATCTGAAACGGAATTACAAGCTATATTTTCCAAAATTGCTAAACCCAATGATGCGCTTGCGTTTTCCTGTGGATCAGGAATAACCGCTTGTGTTTTAGCGCTAGGAGCTGAATTAGCAGGTTATCAAAATTTAGCGGTTTATGATGGTTCATGGACAGAATGGGGAAGTTTAACAACAGAATAAAATGCGATATGGAAAAATTATCTATTAATGCCATCATCAAGAAAATAGAAAATGAAGAACTTTTTCATGCCGTTTCTGATGATTATTCTTTGACCTTAAAAATAGATTCTTACGTACATTATGTGTGTTCAGCTATTCACGATGGTCACCAATTTAGATCGGAATTATGGGATAATTGTTTGCATACGGAATACGACCGTTGGTATGAGGAGGATCCTGCTACAAAAGCCATGATACAGTCACAACCCATTTTAATTTCAGGATGTGATTCCCGATTTGAGTACGATTTAAATAGACCTCCAGAAGAAGCCGTTTTTGAAACTGCTTGGGGAAAACAACTATGGAAAAAACCGCTTCCGAATGCTATGAAGACTAAAAGTTTAGAAAAGCACGCTAGTTTTTATAAGGTAGTTTCAGCTTTAATTCAAAAAATTGAAGAAAAACATGGTTGTTGTATTGTTTTTGATATGCATAGTTACAATTGGCAACGCTGGAATCGGGAAGTGCCAACATGGAATTTAGGTACTAGTAATATTGATAATAAGCGTTTTGGAAATGAGGTAGAATCTTGGAGAAATAGATTATCTCATATTAAATTCCCACATCAAATAGCGCAAACAGCCAAGATTAATGATACGTTTCAAGGAAATGGGTATTTTCTAAAGTACATAACTCAAAACTTTAAAAACACATTGGTACTTGCCACGGAAATTGCCAAAATTTATGCAGATGAGTATAAACAAATTATATATCCTGAAGTCGTGGAAGCGGTTGCAAATCAATTGGAGATTAACATTCCGGAACAAGCAACTGAATTTTTAAATCATGTTTCAAAATAAATTATAGGCATATTATGACGAACGATTATCAAGATTTATTTGATATTGATACCAATTTAAACCGATTGGTAAAAAAAATAGAATTACTCAATTATATAAACCCATTGAACATTGAAAGCGAAAAGAAACATTTTTTTGCTTCCAAATATAGTTACCAGCCTAATTTCAAGTATCCTAAAGTAAAATTTAACGGCTATAAGCTTCATAGGTTATTCTTCTCGCAACGTCTGGAACGTATTGAAGATACAGATATCAGGCAGCTATATGAGGATATTATTTACGAGTATTCTGGTAAAATTGAATGTATAGATACTATAAATCAAGGGCGGAAATTCTATTTTAATAGTTTAAAGAGTTTTGGAACTCCAACAGAAAAAGATCTTGAAAACGCCAAGTTTATTTTACGCTTTGATGATGATGAGCCTTCGGAAGATTTAATATCAAAATACAGTGTTCATGAAGCACAAACCTATTTTGAGGATTTTTCTAAACGCTATGATTTTCAGTATAATTTAAAATTTTCGACTAATATTTCGGCAGCTGCTATGGTTCAGAATAACACCCAAACGTTGTTGCTTAAACGGAATTATAAGTTTAGTAAAAATCAATTACAAGTACTCGCTAATCACGAAGTTGGTGTTCACATGGTGACAACTTTTAATGGTTTAAGTCAACCATTGAAAATATTTTCTAGCGGTTTTCCAAATAATGTAGAAACACAAGAAGGGCTTGCCGTTTATTCGGAGTATATGTCTGGTTGTTTAACTATGAAACGCTTAAAAGAATTGGCCTATCGTGTCATTGCTGCTGATTCGCTTGCAAAAGGGTATAGTTTTGCAGATACGTTTGATTTACTTCACAACCAATACAAAGTGCAACGTGATATAGCGTTTACAATAACATTGCGTGTGCATAGAGGTGGCGGATTTACCAAAGATCATTTGTATTTATCTGGGTTAAAAAAAGTATATCACTATGCTCAAAATGGAGGCGATTTAGATGTTTTATTAACGGGAAAAGTAACACTAGAATATGCAGATACTATTTATAAATTACAAGAATTAGGTCTCGCATTAACATCTAAATATCTAACAGATTCTTACCAAATTAATGAAAATAAAAATACTACTATCGATTTTATTTTAAATAGTTTAAAATAAAAACCTTAAAGAATTTTCAGTCTATTGACTATTAGTCAACACTTAAAAATGTGTAGACTCTCACATTTCTAGGAATTTGATTCGTTCCTAATTAACAGAAATCAGGGTCAAATTAACCAAATTCTTTAAGGTTTCGTTCTTAATATGGAGGTATTTGATTTTTTAGTAAAATAATAATCAGAATGCGTAAAATGGTATATTAATTAAGAATTTAAACTATTTAGCATCTATTTTAATTACTTTTTAAGTAACCTTCGGCCGTAAAAACCATCTTTGATATGGTTTGTTCTTAGTTGTGGTTCAATTGAAAAGGTGTTCTTGAAATACTCTATTTGTGGGTTACTAACTGCTGGTATTGGTGTATTTCCTGTCTCCCAAAAAAAGTTTGCGTTTGTTGGGATGTTTATAATTGTGTTTCCAATAGCTTTAGTTTTATATTCTACAGGAAACGAACTGTTGTTATGTGGCATTATTACATAATCAATTTTAAAGAATGATGTTTCTTGGTGTTGCGAATTATCTGTTAAAACGTATTTATTTAATGGAATAAAAACAGTTATTAACACCAATGTAGTGGTTATAACTAATATGATCTTGATGGTATTCTTTTTTAAATTGAAAAGACTTAAAATCATCAAAACTGAAATTAAAATAAAGGGTAAAAAGAATCGATATTGTGGTGATGTATTCCATAAAATAATCATGGTGGTGAATAGGGTTATATAGAAAATCCAATACATTTTATGGTTAAACCATTTTCTTAATATTAATGGAAAAACAACTAATAGAACTATTATCATTTTGTTGAATATTCCATGCAGTCCAGAGGCAAATAACCAATATTTCATGTGTTCTATAAAAGAGGTGTTTGCAAAAACATCAGGTGTTGTTTGATAACCATACGCTAAACCATAATCTTTAAAATAAGTTGCAATAATATCTGGAAGATGCCAATCAGATTTAAGGCTTTCAAATCCTAATAAAGGATACAAAGGGTTTCCTGTTATGATCAAATTTTTAACTAATAATAAAGAGGTAGAAATACTTATTAACGAAACTATACGAATGTTTAACAATTGTGTTTGCTTATAATACTTCACATATATAGAAATCGGGAACATTAGAAATGGTAAAGCTGTTAGTTTAATACAAATCATAAAAGCTAAAAGAACAATTAAAGACAGAAAATCCTCTTTTTGATAGGTGTTATAAAGTGAAATAAATTGATAAAAAACAATTACAGAAAGCACATAAATGGCTAAATCTGGTGAAGGCGCACTAATAAACTGAAAGAGCAGGAGGTTAGCAATAGGTAATAATCCAATAAACAAATATAACCTGTTTGGATTGTCTGATTTTAAATAAGTGTTTATTTTATTGAAAGCGAATACATTGGCTAAAAGCAACCCTAAACCGCTTAAATCGTTCAGAGAATCCGTTAAAAAATTAAAGTTAAAGGCACTTTGCAGAATGTGCCAACCAGAAGTTTGTCCTAAAAAAAGATGCAAGTTCACTAATCCTTTTACAAGACCGTATTCATTAAGCCATTTAATGGTTTGAATATAATAGGTTTCATTATCAACCAAAACAGGAGCAGTTGCACATTGAACCAAAATAAGGATTGTAATAACGGTCAATAAACTTTTTAAAAAGATAGATAAACCGTTTATTTCAGCTAAAAGATTCTGTACAACTAATTTTATAGGCTTCCAGTTTATACCTAAAAGAAAACAGGTAATTAAAAATAAAACAACATGAAAATAGGTGTTTACAGGAAATACAATTGCCCAAAACCCTGTAAATAGCATAATGCCAAACAAACCATGAAAAATGTTTATAATCGAATCATAACATGTTAATTTTAAAATCCTATTGAAGCTAACACCAACAAACATTGCAGTAAATAGGGTGTAAATCCACGAAAGGAGTATTAAAAGCGTGGTTTAGAGAAACGCGTTAGTTTATTATAAACTTATTATAAAAATAGTATTTTGACAAATACAACTATTTTTCAACTTTAAAAGTTCCTTATTAATTACCACTCACAATCCGACCATCAACCATCGTTAATTTGCGGTCAGCCATGTTGGCTAATTCTTCGTTATGAGTAACAATAACAAAGGTTTGTCCGAATTCATCTCGTAATTTGAAGAATAAGTTATGTAAGTTTTCAGCCGATTCGCTATCTAAATTTCCAGACGGTTCGTCTGCAAAAATAATTTTAGGATTGTTAATTAAAGCACGAGCAACAGCAACACGTTGCTGCTCACCACCAGATAGTTCGTTGGGTTTGTGTTGTGCACGATCTTTTAGTCCTAAAAAACTTAATAATTCAGTCGCGCGTTTTTCGGCAGCTGCTTTATTGGTTTTCTTAATGAAAGCAGGAATGCATACATTTTCAATGGCTGTAAATTCTGGTAATAATTGGTGAAACTGAAAGATGAATCCAATTTCTTCATTTCTGAATTTTGCTAATGCCTTTTCAGATAAACTAGCAATATCTGTGTCGTTGATATTAAACGTAAAAGCTTCTTTTTTAGACGGTTTATCCAACGTGCCTAATATTTGCAAAAGTGTTGTTTTTCCGGCGCCTGAAGCACCAACAATTGAAACAATTTCACCTGCTCTAATATGCAATTCCACACCTTTTAAAACGTGTAAATCTTCGTAGTATTTATGAATGTTTTTTGCTAAAATCATTGATGTAAAATGAGCAAGCAATGTAATACTTTAAACAACGCTTTACAATTATGAATCTGATTTCTTGTTGAATATTTTCTTCACGTTATTGTAATCAATAAAGTATTGAATCTTGATTGAAAACGAATTTTGGATGGGCTGCTTAAGAAGTCTATCAAAATTATTGGTAAAATTAAGTTCCGCTTCAGAATCATAATTAAACAACTGATTTCTATACAAAGCTGTTAAAAAGCTACCAGGAGCAAATTGCCATGAATAACTTAAATCTAAATTCCAAGTACTAAAATTTATATTAGGATCGTCTAGACCTGCATCTTCAAAGGTAATATCGGTTTCTAATAAACGTCCATTTTCTTGTAATAAATAGATGTTGTCGTCATATAAAACCGTACTCCAGTATTTTCTGAAGGTTAGATTTAATGTATGAAATGGATTAAAACTATAAGAACCTGTAATACTATTTATCATAGTTTTTCTGTCGCGATTACCAAAAATAATAGCATCTGCAGTGCTATCTGCATAACCACGATTTCCGTTTACTTTATCATAATCAAAAGAATATATGAGTAGTAATTTATCGTTAAAACGAACCCGTGGACTAATGCCAAACCAAATATTGTTTGTGTCTCTATCATCTTCAAAAAATGTGGCACCACCAACATTGCCATCTAACGCAAATTTTTTATTGTAATTTGAAGAAAACCATATATTCCCATTTATTCGATTTTCAAAAATAAAATAACGTCCTTCTTCTCTAGGCTCAAAATAATCATACTGTTTTCCTGGTTGGAAACTGACATTGCCTCCAAAACCATGTAAACTTTTTAGTTGACCAGAAAATGCCATACCAATGTTACTTCCTGTATATGTACTTGGATTTGATAGTCGACTATAATCGACCCAACTATTAAAATTATAACTATTGAATATGCCTGTAGGCTCAAATGTTCGGTAAGATAATTCAGCTCCAAAATTGCTAAAATTATTTCTAAATTGAAGTCCTAAATCGTTTATATCATAGGTGTCATCTGCAAATTCGTGACCTACCCAATATTGCCAGTTACCAAACACTTTAGCTAATTCCAGCTTATAGCTGTAGCCTGTTTCTGTTCCAGATTCCAAATTAACATTGCTCATTTTTAATTCGGCTTCCAGGTTATAGGTGTTTTTCTTGGTGGTTAAATCGGCTAAAAGTCCAGTAACATTGGCATCACGAAAATGCCCATTCCTAGTTACGTTTGTATTAATAAAGCTTACAGATGAATTTTGATTAAACTGCTGATCGACAACAAAAATATTATAATTGGCAAGCGGTTCTATTAATTCTTCGCGACTTGTATTTGCGTCAAGATTATTAATTTTGGCATACGTTTTTTCAGTGATCGCATTAAATAGACCTATTCCCAAACCATTTTTTGTTCTTCCAGAAACTTTAAGTGCGTTTAAAACTTTTGTTTGATTTGGGTAATCTTGAATGTCTTCATTTGGACCAAGGGTTACGGAACCTGTAGGTTCATTTCCAACACGACGAGAGAAAAACAAATTGCCTTTAGTAAATAAGTCCACACCTTCCGTAAAAAATTGACGTTGCTCGGAAAAAGTTTGTTCAAAAGGACCTAAATTTAACTCCACTCGATCAAAACCAGCTTGACTAAAATCTGGTATTAATGTAGCATCCAAGGTGAAATTTTCGGTTATACCGTATTTTAAATCCATTCCTGCATTGAATTGGGTTTCAGTGTCTCCTTCAAACGTATTTAGAATTCCAGAAACAAACGGATAGAATGTTAATCGAGTTGGTGGATCTAAATTGGTTAAACCTTTTAATTCACCATTATAGATACCTGCATTTCCTTTGGTAACATCAATAGGATTCCAAGTAAATTGTGAGCGATTTCTACGATAATGTCTATGAATTTGTAAACCCCAAGTTGGCACTTCCTGATTAGCAAAACGCAACGTTCTGTATGGTATTTTCATTTCAACAATCCAACCATCATCTACAATTTTAACAGCACTATCCCAAACGGCATTCCAACCAAAATCTTCACCAATTCCAGGAGATTCTATAGCGTCTGCTTGTACTCCAGAACTAAAAACAAAAAACTCGGTATTGTTTTGTCCGTCGTTATTTGGGTTTAAAATGAATGCAAAAAAATCTGATTGCCCAAAATCATCACGACGCGTTAATTGGCTCATAATATCTTTTGGATTGTCATATAAATAGGCACCTACATAAATAGCATCATCATTATAGGTTATTTTAACAACACTTCGTGTTTCAGGTGTTTCTGTTATGCCCATTTCTGGTTTAAATTGAATAAAATCTTTTGCTTCTTCAATATTTTTCCAAGCGTCATCATCCAGAGTTCCGTCAATTTTGGGAGCTGAAGTCGTTCTTGTTATGTTTAAGGTTTTCTTCTCTTGTGCTACAGTAAATAAAAAGCAAAAGGAGAATATTAGAAGAAATAGCCTGTTTTTCATGTGGTTTTTTGATTGGTTGATTTTATAGTTATTAAATAGACTATAAAAAAATAAAGTTGTTACACTTTGCCTGCAAATCTAAAAGGGTTCGTTAAAAAAATATCATAATTAAACGTTAAAACAAGGTTTTATAGAAGGTATAAACCGTTTTGTTTGAGCATAAATATTATTTAAGGTAATTTTAGTCGAATAGAAATATGAAATGAATAAAGCGAAACGTTCTGTAAAAGAGTGCCATTTTAATATCTGCTATTTTTTGGAATGCTATTTGTAATAAAATAAGAGAATTAGAAATTACGTATGAATTTAGAAACATTAAGTAAATCAAAAAAACTACTATTAGGCTTATTATTTGATGCATTGGGATATGTATCGTATATATTCCCACCATTTGATTTTGTTTGGGCACCATTATCCGCTTATTTAATGAGCAAAATGTATGCAGGAAGAAAAGGAAAAATAGCCGCTGCTTTCACGTTTGTAGAGGAAGCATTACCGTTGGTAGATTTTATACCATCATTTTCTTTGATGTGGTTTTATACCTTTTATATTTCTAAAGATGAAAACGCCACAAAACTAATAGACAAAAAAAAAGAGTGATTATTTAATCACCCTTTTTAAGTTTTATAAGGAGTAGGTTAGACCTAGACTAAAATTACGTCCCATATTAAAAATACCATCCGGTTTTAAGCGAGATAGGTGGTTAATATAGGTTTTGTTAGTTAAATTAGTTCCTGAAATGGTAATAGATAAATCATTATTCAGTACTTTAATATTGCCACCAAATCCAGCACTTAATAAATTGTAGCCATCTGTAGTTGTTTCAAAAGTGCTTACGTTTCCCTGATTAAAAACCGACTGCAGTTTAACAAAAGCATAGCTGCTCGCTTTTTCTTTAATATCAAATTCTACACGAATGGTATTATTAATACTATTGGCTGGAATTAAAGGCAAATAGTCACCCGAATCTAATTTTCCAGTAACGGTTTCAAAACTACTTTCATAATGTAACCAATCTAAAGGATGTGGATGGAAGTGGAGCCCAACTTCACCACCATAAAGTGCTGCATTATCTTGAACATAATTATAAACAGGTTCGCTATCTATAAATGTACCATTTGGTGATAGATAAATATAATTGTTAATGTGGTTATAAAAACCATTTACAAAAAACTCAATATGTTTGCTTTTAAACTCCAAAGCTAAATCGGTTTGAAAATTTTGTTCATTATTTAAATCAATATTACCTATTTCATATCTATTGGTTCCATGATGTACACCATCTGAAGTTAATTCTGCTAAATTTGGAGCTCTAAAACCTGTAGCTAAATTTAAACGTGCTGTAATTTTGTTGGTAATATCCGTTTTTATTCCAAAGGCTCCATTAAAGCTATTAAAAGCTTTATTTATGTTATTATCTATTTGTAACCAGCGATTATCATATCTGACACCTAATTGTAAGTCAAATTTTTCAAAATGAATATGTGACATTGCTAAAATGCCAAAATCATTAGTAACAGCATCTGGAATTAATTCTTCTTCACCGTAATTTGTATTTACCTGATTCATACCTTGAATACCAACTATAGTTTCAAATCTACCCATTATAGGTAAGTGATATTTTATATCATAGTTAGCGGTTTTAAGCTTCATTTGAAGTGCAGGATGTAAGGTTTCATGTTCTCCTTCAAGATGTTCATCTTCTTCATGAAAATCGCCTTCTTCTTCGTGTTCGTGCTCATGTTCTTCTTCAAATTCATTGCGATTATTATAAATGTATCCTAAATTGAATTCTAATTTAGAGTCTTTAAAGAATACGGTTGAACGCGAACTAAAAATATGATTTGTTAGTTCTTGATAAGGGAGTAAAGGTGTTTTGTTTGTAGATTGTTCTCCAATTTCTTCCGGAATTCCTATTTTGGAATGATTTATATTATAACGAAAATCCGTTTTGAAATTAGATGATTGATAACCAACTCCAGCTTTAAAATCTTGTTCTTTAAAACGTGTGTTTGTTACGCGATAATCTGCTGTATTATAATCTGCATGTTCACTGACACTTCCTCTGAATAAAACCTTAAAAGCCTCACCAGATGCTTTATAACCTGCACTTGAATTGTAACCTTCTGTATTGGAAAAATAGGTGCCACCAAAATCTCCATGTGATGAATTTTCCTGCGCAAATCTTTCTGGATTAATATATAAAACACCTCCAAGTGCATCACTACCATATAATAATGAAGCAGGACCTTTTATAACTTCAACGCTTTCCACACCTGCGTCACTTAACCCAAGACCATGCTCGTCTCCAAACTGCTGATTTTCTAATCGAACGCCTTGGGTGTAAACTAAAACACGGTTAGAACTTAAACCACGAATTACGGGTTTGGTAATCCCTAATCCTGTGCTAACACCATCTACACCAGCTATGTTTGATATTCCCTCTCCAAGAGTAACAGCACCAGAGGCTTTTAATTCTTTAATTGTTTGGCGCTCTACTTTCATCACATTATCACTCTGTAGTTGATGAAAAGGAGTGGAAATTATAACAGCCTCCATTTCTATAGCAGAACTTGCCAATGTTAACGAAATAACGTCAGTTGTTGGAATAGAAAGCTTCATGGATTTGGTTTCATAACCTACAAAAGAATAGACTAATGAATAATTCCCAGATGGTAAATTATTAAAGCTAAATTTACCAGTATCATCAGTTGTTGTCCCTTTTTCAAGTTGTGGGAAGTATATGTTTACGAATGGTAAACCATCGCCAGTCTCGGCATCAGTAACGATACCTTGAATGCTGTTTTGACTCATAGCAATTGATACTATGGACAAAAACAACAAGTTTAAAATTGTTTTCATGTATAATGTATTTAGTTAAAATGTAATAAAAAAATGAAGTATTAACTAAATAGAGGTGGACCACGAAGGGAAAAATGAAGTTGTTGAAAAGGACTTAAAAAAAAGTAATTTGATGACGCTATTTTATAATTTTCTTCAACGTCTAGAACTGAAAAGTTTTCAGGAATAGGAAAAAAGTAATTTGCTAATTTAAACTTATAAAATTCACATTCTAAATCCAAAGAATGGAAATGTGTTGTTGATTTGTTTATGCAGACTTCATGTTTGTGGTTTTCAAATACATGAACCACTTTTACAGCAGCAGGCAAGAGTATTGTCCATACTAAAAGTACAGTAAATCCTTTAAAAATGATATGTTTCTTAAATTCTTGCACTAATCTAAAAATCGTTTTAAACCGAAGCGTTTGAGCATTTTCTTTTCAAATTCCCAGAAAAACTTAAACTGCCCAAATAGCCAGCCATAAGTAACCAATAGAATTTGATAAAAAATAAGTCCAATTATAATGAATAAAATCCAGTATATGGCAGGATTTAAGTTTTCTTTAGTAATTCCAATAAACTTAATGAGTGGTCTTCCAACAAATAAAGACGAACTTCCTGTAATTGCAAAAACTATAAAAATGCGAATTAATTCCCATTTATAGTTAACTACCCAACGATTTTCCAGCTTTGTAAAAATCCAAAGTGTTAGTTTTAACAAGACTATAAATAATACACTTGTGGCTATCAGTTGTATAATTATATTTTCTAAAAAAGGAAAAAGTGAGGCCAATCTAAAACATGAATATAAGAGACCAACAAGTCCTAGAACTGGAAATAATAGCTGCCAGTTTTGTTGAATTTCCCATGTTTCTTTGAATTTTTTCATACCGCAAATTTGGGTGCAAATATACCTTAAAATTGAGGATTATGCGAAGATAATTTCTGTTTATACTTCTCTTGAAAGAATACAAAGTAGTGATAGAGTAAATAATTAACCTCAAAGCCGTAATCTATTCCTTGTTGATAATTTATAGGCATTTCATAAAGATCATGGTTAAAACGAGAGGAAACCACACGATTATTCCATTCCGTGACATATTGGATATTTCTTGTTTCTAAGAAGGACTGTGAATAAAAAGTTCTTGGTCTAGCACGTCTAGCCATCCAAGCTTCAAATCCGACTTCAATAATAATAACTTCGTATTCTAATTCATCGTTAACAAGCTTAATAGTGTCCTTAGTTTCTGTAGTTACAAATTCAAAATCCGTTATCACAGTTTTAGGCGGTTTACAACTGGTTAATAAACAGATTATAAGCACTATACCAAAAAGAGATTTCATAATACAACTTTTCTTAAAAATACGAAATAGTAAATGAGTTTCATAACATTATAAAGCTTTTAACAAAAAAGTCAGACTTCAAAGTCTGACTTTTATTATACAGTAAATGTAAAATCTATTTCCCAAAAAAACTGCCTAGCAATCCGCCAAGACCGCCTTTCTTTTTTCCGCTATTTAAAACCATATCTGCGACATCATCAATAATATTTCCATCACCATCAGCATCTAAAATAGATTCTAAAAAGCTTTGTTCTTGTTGTGGTGAGTTGCCTCCTAATAAACCACCAAGCATGCTTTCAATACCTGAAGAATTACTAACATTTTGTTCTCGGGATTGTTTCCCTAAAACACCCATCAGGATTGGTGCTGCCATTTTAAGAATTTGAGTTACAGAACCTGAATCAATTCCAGCTCTAGCACCAATTGCATTTTCTACATTAGCCTTTTTACTTCCTAATACATGATTTAAAATTTTGTCGCCATCATTTACAACAGCATCATCAACACCTCCAGAAAAAAGTCCGCCAAGGTTATCTAATATGCTTCCATCATGATTTCCATTACTTAATGCACCCATTAATCCGTCTGCACCTTGAGGTGAAGCAGCATTACGTTTCATAGCTTGTATAAGTACTGGTAATGCCATAGTTAAAACGTCCTGTGTTTTGCTTTCAGACTGATTTGATTGTCCTGCAACTCCACTTATAATGGTTTTGCCCATGTCACTATTTAATAAATCTAAAATTCCTGCCATGCCTTTTTATATTTTAAGCTTTAAAGTTTCAAGGTACTAAAAACTTTAAATACTTATTGTTTTTCAGCCTTTAATATGCTGATAATCTGTGAGGCAAGTTCTGTTCCAATTCTATCTTGAGCTTCATTTGTTGCTGCACCAATATGTGGCGTTAATGAAATTCGACCATTCATTAATATTTGTACTGCTGGAGTTGGTTCTTCTTCAAATGTATCTAATCCTGCAAAAGCTACTTTGCCAGATTCTAATGCTTTTACTAATGCTACCTCATCAACAACACCACCACGTGCAGCGTTAATAATACCAACACCATCTTTCATCATGTTAAATTCTTTCTCACCAATTACATACTCTTTTTGTGCTGGTACATGAAGCGAAATAAAATCTGCTTGTTTTAAAATTTCTTTCGTTGGTTCTGTTTCAATTTCAACGTTTATAAATTGACCATTGTAAAACTCAACTTTAATATCAGCTTTCCCAACATACTTGTCGCTAGCAATAACTTTCATGCCTACACCAAGTCCTATTTTGGCAACCTCACGGCCAATACGACCAAATCCAATAATACCTAATGTTTTACCACGAAGCTCAACACCTTTAGCGTAGTTTTTCTTTAATGATTTGAATTGAGAATCACCATCCAAAGGCATATTACGGTTAGAGTCATGTAAAAAACGAACACCTCCAAATAAATGTGCAAACACAAGCTCGGCAACGGATTGTGAGGAGGCTGCAGGCGTATTTATAACATGAATATTTTTACTACGTGCATACTCCACATCAATATTATCCATACCAACACCACCACGACCAATAATTTTAATTGTCGGACAGCTATCAATTAAATCTTTACGAACTGTTGTTGCGCTTCTCACTAGTAACACAGCAATTTCATGTTGATTTATATAATTGGCTAATTGCTCTTGTGCAACTGTTGTGGTTAAAACCTCAAAACCAGCTTGTTCTAAAGTGTCAATTCCACTTTTTGAAATTCCATCGTTTGCTAATACTTTCATTGAAAAATGTTTTTATTCTCTATGATAATGAGAATATTTTTATAAATATGATTGTTTTTATTTTTCTGCTAAAGATACGGTTACGCTTTACGTTCCAATTCACTCATAATATCAACCAAAACGCCAACGCTATCTAGCGGTAAAGCATTGTACATAGATGCGCGATATCCACCAACACTTCTGTGACCATTTAATCCGTTTATGCCTTCTTCTTTTAGCATGGTTTCAAAGGTTTCTTTTAAGTCTTCGTTGGTTAAATTGAAGGTTGCATTCATTTTAGAACGATCTTCTTTCATAGCATAACCTTTGAATAATGGGTTTAAATCAATTTCACTATATATAAGTTGTGCTTTTTTGTTGTTCTCTTTTTCAATGGCAGAAATGCCTCCTAAATTTTTAAGCCATTCCATAGTTAACATGGACGTATATACAGCAAAAACAGGAGGTGTGTTATACATGCTGCTTTTACTAATATGTACTTTATAATCCATCATAGAAGGAATTTTCCGAGACACTTTTCCTAAAATATCCTCACGAACCACTACTAAAGTTGTGCCAGCTGGACCCATATTTTTTTGAGCACCTGCGTAAATTAAATCGAATTTTGTAAAATCTAATTCACGCGAAAAAATATCGCTACTCATATCACAAACCATGGGTATATCGCAATCTGGGAAGGATTTCATTTGTGTTCCAAAAATCGTATTATTGGATGTGCAATGAAAATAATCGTAATCCGAAGGAATATCGTATCCTTTGGGTATAAAATTAAAGTTAGCATCTTTAGAAGAAGCAACTTCATAAACATCGTCATAAATACGTGCTTCTTGAATAGCTTTATCACTCCATGTACCCGTATTTAAATAACCAGCGCGTTTCTCCAATAAATTTAACGCAACCATTAAAAACTGGGTACTTGCGCCACCTTGCAAAAATAATGCTTTATAACCTTTACCTTCTAAACCTAGTAATTCTAAAGCTAAAGCGCGTGCATTTTCCATAACATCCACAAAAGGTTTGCTTCTGTGTGAAATTTCAATTAAGGATAATCCGTTATCAAAATCTAATATGGCTTCAGATGCTTTAAGCATCACTTCTTTTGGTAATATGCATGGTCCTGCACTAAAGTTATGTTTTTTCATGGTAAATATAGTTTGTTATTTCCGCGTATTACCTTAAGTGTTTCAAAAGGAAGTTGGAAATTATTTTAATATCTGATTACCTACAAAGGTGCTAAATTCTTATAAAATAGCAGGTAATTAATGAATAACTTATCAACTAATTTTTAACAAAAAATCAATGGTATCTACATTATCTGCATAATCCCAAAGTTGCGGATTTTGCGTTTGTCCGAAAGGTATTTCAGTATCTAATAAGTCTTTGGAAACAATACATTGAATTTTATCTGAATCAGCTTCTAGCTTGCCTTTCAAAGCTTCGGAATCTTCATAATATTCATAAAAAACAGTTGCAATTGGCGACGCATAGCTACTATCTTCCTTAATCATTAAGAAACCATTTTCTAACATATCAAATTCACTCATTAAATAAACCGCTTTATTATAATCGTAGTTGTTAGCGTATTTGTTTTGGTGAATTATAGGATGCCATTTATACATGGCTTGGAAGAAATTCTGAAAATCATAATCTTTTGGCACCAACATTTTGGATACATTTCGGCAGCCTAAACCGTAGTATCTAAAAATATCTTCAGAAAGCGCTTCTAGTTCGGTTTCAGTTTCTTTTCCTGTTAAAACAGCTAATGAGTTTCTGTTTTTCCTAATTATGGATGGCTTTCCTTTAAAATAATACTCAAAGTAACGAGCCGTATTATCGCTTCCTGTGGCTATTACAGCATCAAAATCAGCAAGCTTATCTACAGTAAACGTTATTTTTCCTTTAAAATCAGGTTCAACGGTTTCTAAATATTTAGCTAAAAAAGGTAACAGGTGTTTGTCGTTACTAGATTGTTTCACAACAACATCATGTCCAGAAATTAAAACCGATAAAAAATCATGAAAACCCACTAACGGAATATTTCCAGCCATGATTATGGCTACTTTTTTGGATTTTAAATTATTAAAGTTATAGTTTTCAATCCATGAATTAATACTGCTTTCTGTCAGTGATTTAGACCAGCCATTAAAAGCGAAAATCAAATTTTCCTTTGTAAACCAAGCGTTGTGTTCTTGAGCTATTTTTATTTGATGTTTAAAGCCATCAAAAAACAAATCGTTATGTAAAATTGCGTTATTTTCTTTGAAAGGATCTTCTGAAAATTGCTTTAAAAATTTCCCTAATTCAACAAACGCATTAATTCTTTGTCGTAAATCCATGTATGATTTGGTTATGAATGGTTTTGGCTTTATTTTTGCAAATGCAAATTTACACAAAGCAAACGAGCAACAAAAGGTTTTAATTCACATTTGAAATGAAACCGAATTTTAGAACTAAAAATCGAAAGATTTAAAATATATACTATAAATGGCAATTATAATAACAGACGAATGTATTAACTGCGGTGCTTGCGAACCAGAATGTCCAAATACAGCAATATATGAAGGAGCAGACGATTGGCGCTACAAAGATGGAACCAGTTTAAACGGAAAAGTAGTATTGCCAAACGGCAAAGAAGTAGATGCTGATGATGCGCAAGAACCAATAAGTGACGAAATTTATTACATAGTTCCAGATAAATGTACGGAATGTCAAGGGTTTCACGAAGAACCACAATGTGCTGCTGTTTGTCCTGTAGATTGTTGCGTGCCTGACGATTCACATGTAGAAACCGTTGAAGAATTAAATGGCAAGCAGCGCTTTATGCATCCGGATTCTTAAATAATATTTTGGAATTAAAAATTAATATTAGGATAACTCCTTTTTTATTCGAACCTCAAGTTGATGCTTGAGGTTTTTTGTTTTGAAAACGTTGTATTTTTTGAATTTTAGAGTGGAAACAATTTTCAAAACCCTATTCCATTTAAACAAGTAATTAGTTACCTTTGCGGCTGCTTAACTAAAAGTGAAAGCAGTAAAAAATAAGTACAACTTTAAAAAGAGATTCCTGCTTTTGCAGGAATGTGAGATATGAAAGCAGGCATCGTAGGATTACCAAACGTAGGAAAATCAACTTTATTTAATTGTTTATCTAATGCTAAAGCGCAAAGTGCCAACTTTCCGTTTTGTACCATAGAGCCTAATATTGGTGTTGTAAATGTACCAGACCCAAGACTTCAAAAATTAGAGTCGTTAGTAAATCCAGAGCGTGTTTTACCTGCAACTGTGGAAATTGTAGATATTGCAGGTTTGGTAAAAGGAGCAAGTAAAGGTGAAGGTCTTGGAAATCAATTCCTAGCAAATATTCGTGAAACGGATGCTATTTTGCACGTGTTACGTTGTTTTGATAACGATAATATTATTCATGTTGATGGTAATGTGAATCCTATTCGCGATAAAGAAACCATAGATATGGAGTTGCAGTTGAAAGATTTAGAGACCGTAGATAAAAAATTAGAAAAGGTTAAGCGTGCTGCCAAAACAGGCAATAAAGACGCGCAGAAAGAAGAAGCTGTTTTGTTGAGAATAAAAGCAGGTTTGGAATCTGGTATATCGGTTCGTGCGTTGGAATTTTCGGAAGAAGAAGATATTGATTTCGTAAAACCAAGTCAATTTATTACAGATAAACCCGTTATGTATGTTTGTAATGTAGACGAAGGCTCTGCCAATACAGGTAACGCGTATGTTGAAAAAGTTCGCGAAGCTATAAAAGATGAAAATGCAGAAGTTTTAGTGCTTGCTGTTGGAACAGAAGCAGATATTAATGAGTTAGACGACTATGAAGAGCGCCAAATGTTCTTGGCAGATATAGGTTTAGAAGAACCAGGATCTGCTAAATTAATTCGTTCGGCTTACAAATTATTAAACCAACAAACCTATTTTACCGCAGGAGTTAAAGAAGTTCGTGCTTGGACTGTAGATGTTGGAGCAACAGCACCTCAAGCTGCAGGTGTTATTCATACCGATTTTGAAAAAGGCTTTATTCGTGCCGAAGTTATTGCTTATAATGATTATGTGCAATTTGGTACTGAAGCCAAAGTGAAAGAAGCAGGAAAAATGCGCGTAGAAGGCAAGAATTATATCGTTAAAGATGGCGATGTCATGCACTTCTTGTTTAATGTATAAAATTTAAAAGTTAACGTGAATTAGCGGTAAACTTATAATTTTAAATGTAAAAGGGATTTTCTTTATGAAGATCCTTTTTTTTATTTTGAATTTTCAATTTAACTGTGTTTAGACGAACTTTATTAAGTGCTTTTAATAATCAATAAATGGTATTTTGGATTTATCAAAACACCAGATTTTCCTGTGCTAACTTATTAAAAACTATTGTTAATTACTTTACAAAAGAGGGGTTTCATTTTTTGGTGCGAAACCTTATATTAGCAACATATCCAAAAGCACCATTTTTTATGTCTCAAGAAACCAAATATACCGAAGATAATATCCGTTCGTTGGACTGGAAAGAGCATATTCGTATGCGTCCTGGAATGTATATTGGTAAGTTGGGTGATGGCTCTTCAGCTGATGATGGTATCTATATTCTAATAAAAGAAGTGCTGGATAATTCCATAGACGAGTACGTTATGGGAGCCGGAAAAACCATTGAAATTTCAATTCAAGGTAACAAGGTAACGGTTCGCGATTATGGTCGTGGTATTCCTTTAGGAAAAGTGGTTGACGTTGTTTCTAAAATGAATACAGGTGGAAAATACGATAGTAAAGCCTTTAAAAAATCGGTTGGATTAAATGGTGTTGGTACCAAAGCCGTCAATGCACTTTCTAGTTTTTTTAGAGTAGAATCTACACGTGATAACAAATCAGCTTCAGCAGAATTTGCACAAGGAAACCTAATAAATCAGGATTTACTGGATGATACATCTCGAAGAAAAGGAACTAAAGTGTCTTTTGTTCCAGATGAAATTATTTTCAAAAATTATAAGTATCGTAATGAGTATATCATTAAAATGCTTAAAAATTACGTATACCTAAATCCAGGTTTAACTATTGTTTTTAATGGCGAAAAATATTTTAGTGAAAATGGCTTAAAGGATTTGTTAACGGAAAATTCCAATGCTAACGATTTGCTTTATCCTATTATTCACCTAAAAGGGAATGATATTGAAGTCGCTTTAACACACAGTAAAACGCAATATAGCGAAGAATACTATTCGTTTGTAAACGGGCAAAACACTACACAAGGAGGTACTCATTTAGCCGCTTTTCGGGAAGCTTTAGTAAAAACGATACGTGAGTTTTATAATAAGAATTTTGATGCGTCCGATGTGCGGAAATCAGTAGTTTCTGCAATTTCTATAAAAGTTATGGAGCCTGTTTTTGAAAGTCAAACAAAAACTAAATTAGGATCCACAGATATGGGAGGCGATTTGCCAACAGTAAGAACCTATATCAATGACTTTCTAAAAACTAATTTAGATAATTTTTTACATAAAAATCCAGAAACAGCAGATAAAATTCAACGTAAAATTCTACAAGCAGAACGCGAGCGAAAAGAATTATCTGGAATTAGAAAGTTAGCAAAAGATCGTGCTAAAAAATCAAATCTTCACAACAAAAAATTACGCGATTGTCGTGTGCATTTTGGCGACATTAAAAACGAACGTAATCTAGAAACTACATTGTTTATCACAGAGGGAGATTCTGCATCAGGTAGTATTACAAAATCAAGAGATGTAAACACGCAAGCTGTTTTTAGTTTAAAAGGAAAACCGCTTAATTGCTATGGGTTAACAAAGAAAATAGTTTACGAAAACGAAGAGTTTAATTTGCTTCAAGCAGCCTTAAATATTGAAGAGTCCTTGGAAGACTTACGTTATAATAACGTGGTAATCGCTACGGATGCTGATGTGGATGGTATGCATATTAGGTTGTTGCTAATCACATTTTTTCTTCAGTTCTTCCCAGAATTAATAAAAGATGGTCATTTATACATCTTACAAACACCGTTATTCCGCGTTCGAAACAAGAAAAAAACCATTTATTGTTATACAGAAGAAGAGCGTAGAGACGCATTGGAAGAATTGAAACCTAAACCAGAAATAACCCGATTTAAAGGTCTTGGAGAAATTTCTCCTGATGAGTTTCAGCATTTTATTGGAGATGATATTCGTTTAGATCCAGTTATGTTAGATGATAACATGTCTATTGAGGATTTGTTAAGTTTCTATATGGGTAAAAACACTCCAGATAGACAAGAATTTATAATAAACAATCTTAAAGTTGAACTCGATATTGTAGAAGAAATTAGATGAGAACGAGCAACGAAAAAGTCAAAAATGTTATTATATCAGTATATTTTATATTGATTGTAATGGCTGTAATTTGGTTAACTATTTTTAGGGCTTTTAGCGAAATTGATAATAACCCAATCATAGCTTTTTTTGTTATTCTAGTCATCTTTATAGCTGTGTTTTTAGGGGTGCATTTTATTTCCAAGTATTTTGAATACGATAGTGATGGTTTAAAAGTAACAGTAATAAATAAAGGTTTGTTGCTTACGGAATATTTAAATTACCGAGAGCATACCATAGAATTTGAAAAACATAGGCTGTCAGGATTTAAAATAAATAATTACATCATTTATAAAGAGTTAGTACTTTTTATAACAAGTAAAGGTGGTCATCATGCAAAAAAAGAACGTTTTAATATCACACTTGTGGCTAAAAAAAAGCGAAAATACATGAGACAGTCATTAAGAAAAATGGTAAAACAAAATAGAAAAGAGCAGAGTTAATGAGCGACGACATCAACGATAACCTACCAGAACCAGAAGAAACGAAAGAAACCATTACCAGAATTACTGGTATGTATAAGGACTGGTTTTTAGATTATGCATCTTATGTAATTTTGGAACGTGCCGTTCCAGCCATTGAGGATGGCTTTAAGCCTGTTCAAAGACGTATCATGCATTCTATGAAAGATTTGGATGATGGTCGCTACAATAAAGTTGCCAATATTGTTGGTCACACTATGCAGTATCACCCACATGGAGACGCTAGTATTGCAGATGCTATGGTGCAAATTGGTCAGAAAGATTTGCTAATAGATACCCAAGGAAACTGGGGAAATATTTTAACAGGAGATAGCGCAGCAGCTTCACGTTATATTGAAGCACGTATTTCTAAATTTGGATTGGATGTTGTTTTTAATCCTAAAATAACGGAATGGCAAGCCAGTTATGATGGTCGTCGTAAAGAACCTGTAAACCTTCCAGTTATGTTTCCATTGTTATTAGCGCAAGGAGGCGAAGGGATAGCAGTCGGTTTATCTACAAAAATATTACCACATAACTTTATTGAATTAATTGACGCGTCTATTAAACACCTAAACGGTAAGAAATTTACTATTTATCCAGATTTCCCAACGGCTGGAATTGCTGATGTTTCCGACTATAAAGATGGTCTTCGAGGTGGAAAAGTACGCGTACGCGCTAGAATTTCTCAATACGATAAGAATACGTTAGTAATTACTGAAATTCCATTTGGAACTAATACATCCTCTTTAATAGATTCTATTTTAAAAGCCAATGATAAAGGTAAAATTAAAATCAAAAAAATTGAAGATAATACAGCCGCAAATGTTGAAATTTTAGTGCATTTACCTGGCGGTATTTCACCAGATAAAACCATTGATGCCTTATATGCATTTACGAATTGCGAATCGTCTATCTCGCCTTTAGGATGTGTTATTGAAGATAATAAACCGCTTTTTGTTGGAGTTACAGAAATGTTACGTCGTTCAACAGATAATACGGTTAAACTTTTAAAAGCGGAACTTGAAATCCGTTTAGGCGAATTTGAAGAACAATGGCATTTTGCGTCGTTAGAGCGTATTTTTATTGAAAATAGAATTTATCGTGATATTGAAGAAGAAGAAACTTGGGAAGGTGTAATACAAGCTATAGATAAAGGTTTACAACCGCACATTAAACATTTAAAACGTGCCATCACGGAAGAAGATATTGTGCGTTTAACGGAAATTCGTATTAAACGTATCTCAAAATTTGATATAGATAAAGCACAACAGAAAATAGATGCTTTAGAAGATCAGATAGCAGAAGTAAAACATCATTTAGCAAACTTAATTGCTTATGCTATTGCTTATTTTGAGCGACTTAAAAAAGAATATAGCGAAGGAAAAGAACGCAAAACTGAAATTCGCGCTTTTGACGATGTAGATGCTACAAAAGTGGTTATCAGAAACACAAAATTATACGTTAATAGGGAAGAGGGTTTTGTTGGAACCTCTCTTAAAAAAGACGAATATGTTTGCGATTGTAGTGATATTGATGACATTATCGTTTTTACCAATGATGGTAAAATGATGGTGACCAAAGTGGATACCAAAACCTTTATAGGTAAAGATATTATTCATGTGGCCGTTTTCAAGAAAAAAGATAAGCGTACCATTTATAACATGATGTATCGCGATGGAAAAAATGGACCAACCTATGTCAAACGATTTGCGGTAACTTCTATGACACGTGACAAGGAATACGATATGACTAATGGCTCTAAAAACTCTGCGCTTTGGTATTTTTCCGCAAATCCAAATGGTGAAGCAGAAGTAGTAACAGTTTTTTTACGCCAAGTTGGAAGTATAAAAAAACTGAAATGGGACGTTGATTTTGCTGATGTAATTATAAAAGGTCGTAGTTCTAAAGGAAATGTGGTTACCAAGCATGCTGTCAAGAAAATAGAACTCAAAGAAAAAGGTGTTTCTACTTTAAAGCCACGTAAAATCTGGTTTGATGATACGGTTAGACGTTTAAATGTGGATGAACGTGGTGATTTGGTTGGTGAATTTAGAGGTGAAGATCGGATTTTAATAATCAGACAATCTGGTTTAGTTAAAACTATTGTGCCAGAAGTAACAACGCGTTTTGATGATGATATGATTGTTATGGAAAAATGGATTCCTAAAAAACCCATATCTGCTATTTATTTTGATGGTGAAAAAGAACGTTATTATGTGAAGCGCTTTTTAGTTGAAAATGAAAGTCGCGAGGAATTGTTTATTTCAGAACATGAAAACTCACAATTAGAAATCGTTTCAACTGACTGGAAGCCGATGGCTCAAATAGAATTTACCAAAGAACGTGGCAAAGACCGCAAAGATAATATGGAGGTAAATTTAGAGGAGTTTATCGCTGTTAAGGGAATTACTGCTCTTGGAAATCAACTGACTAAAGACAAAGTAAATCAAATTGATTTATTAGAGCCCTTACCTTATGAGGCTCCAGAAGAGATTTCTGCAGAAGATTTAGATGTTGTAGATGAAACGGAAGTGGTTACTGAAGATCTAGACGAAACTGGTAATTCAGAAAAAACAAATCAACCTGACAATAATTCTAAAAAGGATGACAATGATTCACCTCTAGGAAGTATAGATGATAAAGGTCAAGCAACACTTTTTTAATAAATAGCTAGTTTCTAAAATAGGACGAGGCTGCAATAAGAAACGCTAAAAGTCCACCAATTATACACGTATAGTAGAGCAGAGGTGTGCTTTCCTTGAATAAAATAGAGGTTAAAATTAAACCCGTAGATATAAGATATAAAACTTTTGGACTTACTTTTTTCATAACGTAGACATTTGTTGCAGGATTTTTTTTGAAATTAGAAACGTACTGTAAATTATTTTTTCTTTTTCTTCTTTGTAATCCGAAAGTTTAAAAACTCCACAAATAAGGAGAAAGCAATAGCAAAATACAAATAACCTTTAGGAATAGCGCCAACCGTTTTACCAAAAAATTCAGTGTGAGATAAATGTGCAGCTTCAGTAATTAGCATAAAACCAATCAATATTAAGAATGCTAAACCAAGTAATTGCACACTTGGATGTGTGTCAATAAATTTTCGGATAGGATTAGCAAATCCAATCATAATGCCTATTGAAATCATGACAGCAATTATCATTAATACCAATGTATAATTATGGTTTTCATGTAAGCCATTCGTCATACCAACAGCAGTTAAAATAGAATCTATTGAAAATATAAAATCAATTATTATGATTTGCACAACGGCTTGTCCAAGCGATTTAATTTTTTTGCTTTTAACTTCATCTTCATCATGACTTGGGTCTTCAACTTTTTCACGAATTTCAGAGGTGCTTTTGTAAATTAAAAATAAACCACCACCAAATAAAATAATAGCTTGCCAGCTAATGCCAACTGAAAGCCAATTGGCTTCTATGGTGTAGAAAGGTTCTGAAAGACCTACAAGAAAGCTAACAAAAAACAACAGAATAATACGTTGTACCATTGCTAAAAGTAAACCAATGTTTGTTGCTTTAGATCGTTGATTTTCGGGTAGTTTGTTTGCTGCAATAGATATAAAAACAATATTATCTATTCCAAGAATAATTTCCAGAAACGTTAAGGTTAATAATGCCATGATGGCATCGCTAGTAAATAGGAAGTCTAACATGTTAATTTATGCGTTTTGCGGTTCCTTTTTGTTTTATTTTTTCACCAACATACGAATATTCAAAATTATAAGTAGAATCGGTTGTTGTTAATATTTTAAGGTGAATATCCTTTCGTTCCTGCATGTTTTTAGGATTTATCGTTCTAAAAACAACTTCACAATCATTTATCCATCGCACAGTTGTAGAGTCTACATGACCTTGATAAGTTTCTACTTGCAAATCTCTGGTTCTTGTAAAAACAGAATGATAGGTAGAGTCATTTATAGTTATACTGCTTGTGTATGTACCAGTCTGATAATCTGAACACTGGCGTTCTACCTGATAACAACTAACAAAAAGAACGAATAAAAGGCATGTAATGGGTTTCATAATTCGGGTTTACAACAAAATTAAGAAACATTATGATAATGCCACAGGTCTTGAGAATGATTTATTTGAAAAAGAACAAATACTTTTTTAATTATTGAAGTTTTGAAATGTTCCATCTTTAAAGAAAATTACAATTCTATCAATTTCTTTGTTATGATTAATTGGAAATGATTTTAAACTCTCTGAAAGCTGTCTAGTCGGTTTTTCAATTGATTCAAGTTTCTCTTGATTTGTATTTGATGTTGGAGGAGTTACAGATTTCGCTTCAGATTTTGGAAACGTTCCTTTGCCATTTAGCAACCAATATAATTCTACATCTGGAAAAGCTTCTAAAACTTTCATAACAAAATCCAAACTTGGTTTATTTCTGCCAGACAAAATATGTGAAATGCTCGAGCGTTGCACACCTACTTTTTCAGCAAAAGAGGAGGCGGTTTCATCATGAAATTTGATGACTTTTTCTAGACGTTTTGAAAATTCGGAGCTGTTTATCATTGTAAACTGTTACTGCTGTAAATTACTTTTACAAATGTAAATATTATTTGCGTCATACCCAATATAATTCTAGTATTATCGTCTGTAATATTAATGTATAGCTTTCGTTAGGTGTGTTTAAAATACTGAAATACAATTATTTGATACCAATTATTAAATAAGCTTGTTTTTATATACATAAACATATTGATTCGTTAGGCTAATTGTATACATTATTAAACAATTCCCTGTTTTCTTATGTTTACAAATGTAAATAAGTAATTGTTTACCTTTGTAACATAACAAATTTACAGATGTATCAGAACGCTTTAGAAACAGCATTAAATCCTTATAAAGAAACCCAATTATCTGGACGGTATATTACCAATTCTATGATTGAACCGTTGCTTAAAAACTTACCAAAAAACGCTTCGGTTTCGGCTGAAGGAATGTCGGTTGAAAAGCGAATTATCTATTCTGTAAAATTAGGAACTGGAAAAAAACGCATTTTGATTTGGTCTCAAATGCACGGAAATGAATCTACAACTACCAAAGCTCTTTTTGATGTTTTAAACACATTTAAAAATCAAGATGCAATTTTAGAAGCATGCACTTTTTTGATAATTCCTATTTTAAATCCAGATGGAGCAGAAGTTTACACGCGATTTAATGCTAATCACGTAGATTTAAATCGTGATGCACAAGCATTAACTCAACCAGAAAGTAATGTGTTACGTGATTGCTTTGATAGATTTAAACCAGATTTTTGTTTCAACCTGCATGGTCAACGTACAATTTATAGTGTTGAAAATACTTCAAAATCTGCAACCGTATCGTTTTTGTCTCCTTCCGAAAATACGGAACGAACTATTACTAAAACACGAAAAATAGCCATGGAGCTTATTGCTGAAATTTATAATGATTTACAGGAATATATACCAAATCAAATCGCATTATACGATGATGGTTATAATATTAACTGTGTTGGCGATACCTTTCAGAGTTTAGGAGTAGCAACGGTGTTATTTGAGGCTGGTCATTACCCTAACGATTACAGTCGAGAAATAACACGAGCACTTATATATAAAGCTCTAATGAGGGCTTTTAATGTTATTTCGGAAAAAGAATTAACAGGAAAAGGGTATCAGGATTATCTTCAAATACCTCGAAATGGTATAAGTTTTTTGGATCTAATAATAAGAAACGCTTCGCATGAAGGTTTCATTTTGGATATTGGTATTCTGTATCAGGAAAGATTGATAGATAATACAATTCATTTTGTGCCAAAAATTGAAAAAATTGAGAGGCTAGATGGTTTTTTTGGTCATAAAGAATATGACGCTAATCATTTTAAGGTTTTAAATGTCAATCATTCGCCTTTGCAACTAGGAAGCGATAACGATTTCGTTATCATAAATAATGAAAAATATTCATTATTACTGCCTGAATCTTAATTTTTGATAGGGATAATTTAAAATTATTGTCTTATTTTTGTGTTTTATTTAAAGAAATCAAAATAATGGCAAAATTTAAATTAGACGATATAGATCATCAAATCCTTGATATGTTGATTGATAACACACGTGTTCCTTTCACGGATATTGCAAAAAAATTAGTTATTTCAGCTGGAACAGTTCATGTTCGTGTAAAAAAAATGGAAGAAGCTGGTATTATTAAAGGGTCATCCTTAACATTGGATTATAAGAAATTGGGATATGCATTTATTGCGTATGTTGGCGTTTTTCTTCAAAAAACATCGCAAACCAAATTTGTATTAGAGCGCATTAACGAAATTCCTTATGTTACAGTTGCTCATATTACAACAGGTAAGTTTAATGTGTTTTGTAAAATACGCGCTAAAAATACGGAGCATGCTAAAGATGTTATTTTTATGATTGATGATATTGAAGGAGTTTACCGAACCGAAACCATGATATCACTTGAGGAAAGTTTAAACGATAAAAAACGTTTAATGCATTCCATTTTTAATAATATGTAAGCTTTTCACGAAAAGTTAAAAACTAGAGGCGCTTCTTGATAGAAGCGCTTTTTTTAGTACTTTTAAATAAAAATTTATGTTTGCAAAAGAAATACCTGATACAGAATACGCATCCTTTTATGCTAATTACGTTAAAAAAGGAGGGGAATTAAGTTTGTTAATTGGTTTGGAGCAAAGTATGTTAAATACGAAAGCTTTTTTTGAGTCTATACCAGAAGATAAATTAGAATATCGTTATGCTGAAGGTAAATGGACTATTAAAGAAATTTTGCAACACCTAATAGATACAGAACATGTTTTTGTATATCGTGCTTTGCGTTTTGCGCGTCAAGATAAAACACCTTTGCCAGGTTTTGAGCAAGATGACTATGTCTTGGCAAGCGTTGCAAATAGACGCACGCGAGAACAATTATTAAATGATTATTTAGATTTACGCGAATCTAGCATTGCATTATTTAGCAGTTTTACCAAAAAAATGTTAGAACAGATTGGTGTGGCTAGTAACGCTGAAATGTCTGTCCGTGCTGTTGGTTTTATTCTAATTGGACATGAAAAGCATCATATAGATGTTATAAAAGAACGCTATTTGTAATTAATTATGCTTTGTAATATTCAAATGCTTTAATGATGATGTCATTACTAACTTGACAATTAACTTTTGGTTTCCCCATGTCCTCTAGAAGCACAAAATTAATGTTGCCATGCTCGTTTTTCTTATCGTATTTGAGAAGTTCAATTATTGGTTCATAATCGGAGGGAAGCACAGTGACTTCGCCAAAAATAGTTTTAATTATAGTTTTTATAGTGTCGTTTTCTACTTTAGAAAATCCGGTCAATTCTGTTGAAATATAATTGGCTAGTACCATGCCTATTGCAACTGCTTCACCATGTAAAAGCGTCTCTTTTTCTGGGTGGCTTAAAAAGTAGGATTCAATAGCATGACCTAACGTGTGACCGTAGTTTAGCGTTTTCCGTAAGTTTTCCTCTAACGGATCTTGGGTAACAATGTTATTTTTGATTACTACCGATTCATAAATTAATTCATCATAATTTAAAGCGTCATTTGTAGTAAATTTATTCCAATACTCACGACTGTAAATTAAACCATGTTTAAGCATTTCAGCCAATCCAGATCGCATTTGGTTTTCTGGAAGAGTTTCTAAAAAACTGGTATCAATTAGTACCATTTCACCAGAATTAATAACACCAATCTGATTTTTTAAATGCCCTAAATCTACACCAGTTTTTCCACCTACAGAAGCATCAACCATGGCTAATAAAGAGGTTGGAACATTTATGTAGTTAATACCACGTTTAAATGTAGAAGCTACAAAACCTCCTAAATCGGTTACAACACCACCTCCTAAATTTAGGATAAGGCTTTTTCGGTCGGCTCCTAATTCTGAAAGTACATTCCAAACACCAACACAAGTTTCAATAGTTTTGTTTTCTTCGCCAGATTCTATTTCTATAATTTCAATTGTACAAGTTGTTTCTACAGTCTGTAAAAACTTGGGTAAACACATATTGTGTGTGTTTTCATCTACTAAAATAAATATAGTTGAATAGTTTGCTAGTTTTAAATGCGCATTTAAAGCTGTGTAACAATTTGAATTAAAGTGAATTGGATAATATTGTGTTTGTATAGATTTCATAATAATTACTAGAAAAAATAAAAGGTAAAATAAGGTGTTTTTTTTATAAAAAAGTAGCTGAATGATAATTATCTTTGCTTAATTTTCAATAAGTATGGAGCATTTAAAAATATTTGATAACACTGAAATTGCTTTTCAACTAAAGAGTAATAAGGAGTTAAATCGCGCGCATTTTTTATTCAATATGATATCAAATGAGACTTTTGTAAAGGTGGGGACAACTCTTACCCATTTTGCTTTAAAGGCGCATTTACCTGTAGAAGGTATTATTCGTGCGACTGTTTTTGATCATTTTTGCGGAGGTGTCAATGAAGACGATTGTTTACCTGTAATAGATGATATGTTTACCAAAGGTGTGAGTTCGGTTTTAGATTATTCTGTTGAAGGAAAAGAAACTGAAGCACATTTTGATGGTGCCATGGAGAAAACCTTAAAAATTATTCGTTTTTCGGATGATAGGAAAGCTATGCCTATTGCTGTATTTAAGCCTACTGGTTTTGGACGTTTTGCACTCTATGAAAAGAAAAGTGAAGGTATACCTCTTACAGAAATAGAACAGGATGAATGGAGTAGAGTCGTTGCGCGCTATGATGCGGTTTGCAAATTAGGAAAAGAAAAAGATGTTGAAATTTTAATTGATGCGGAAGAAAGTTGGATTCAAGACGCGGTTGATGAATTAGTTACTGATATGATGCGAAAGTACAATAAAGATGTTACGATTGTTTATAATACGTTGCAGATGTACCGACATGACCGATTAGATTTTTTAAAAACCCAACATGAAATAGCTAAAAAAGAAGGATTTTATTTGGGTTATAAAATAGTTCGTGGTGCCTATATGGAAAAAGAACATGAACGTGCGCTTACTAAAGGATATCCAACACCCATTTGTGAAAGTAAATTAGCAACCGATGAAAACTTCAATGCTGCGGCAAAATATATCTTAAATAATTTACCTGATATCTCGGTATTTGTAGGAACACATAACGAATTAAGCAGTTATATAGTTATGCAGTTAATGCAAGATAAAGGTATTGAGAATACGGATAACCGCGTTTGGTTTGGTCAGTTGTTTGGCATGAGTGATAATATCAGTTTCAACCTAGCACACAAAGGCTACAATGTTGCTAAATATGTGCCATTTGGACCTGTAAAAGATGTGATGCCTTATTTAATTAGGCGTGCAGAAGAAAACACATCGGTTGCTGGACAAACAGGACGTGAGCTCATGCTTATTAAAAAGGAAAAGGCAAGGCGAAAAGCCACTAAATAGGCTTATTTAGAGCGTTGCCACCATTTCTTATTGTTAGGATTTTTGCCGTAACCATAGCCATAACCATTTGCTTTTTTATGATCGACACCATTTAACAAGATGGTCATATTTGGCAAACGTTTTTCTTGATACATAGTATCTGCTATTTGTAAACGTCTTTTGTCAAGATAATTAGCGCGTACTACATAAATAAATAAATCAGCATGTTTACTTATTAATAACGTATCAGTTACCAAACCTACAGCAGCAGTATCAACTACTATATAGTCATAAAGATTGTCTACTGTATCAAACAATTCTTGCATACGACTGCTCATTAATAATTCAGCTGGATTTGGCGGTATAACACCAGAAGGAATGACATCTAAAAAATCATTATCTTTTAATGATACTGTAACATCAGAAAGATTTAAACTCGGATCACTAATATAGTTAGTTAAACCAATTTCGTTTTTAACGTTTAAGTAATTTGTAGCTTTTGGAACCCGAATATCTGTTTCAACAAGCAGGACCTTTTTATTAGAATAGGAGAGTGAAAGCGCTAAATTAATTGATGTATGCGATTTCCCTTCCTTACTAGTTGTAGATGTAACAAAAATAACTTTTGAATGTTTTTCTACTCCTTTCAGCATAAATTCAACATTGGTACGCACCATCCTGAATGCTTCAGCTTTTGGTGAATAATCTATTTGTTTTATAAGTTGCGTGCGTTTATTAGATTTTGGAATATCGCCAATAAATGGAACATCAATAGCTTTCTTAATATCTTGAGACGAATGTACTTTGGTATCAATAAGTGTTAAAAGATAAATAATGCCAATAGGAAAACTTAAGCCTAAAATTAATGCAGCTAAAATAATAATAGCAGATTTTGGAGCTACAGGTCTTCCTGAAGCATAAGCTTTGTCTACAATTTTAGCATTTGGGGAAGATACACCATGCGTAATGGCAGATTCTTCTCGTTTTTGCAAAAGATATAAATATAAGGACTCTTTAATATCTTGTTGCCTCTTAATATCTTTGAATTGACGCTCTTTTTGAGGAGCAGAATAAATTTGTGAATTAATCCGAGAGTTTTCAGAAACCAAACTATTATAAGTGATTTGGCTAGTCGATTTTTTACTACTTAAGCTTTGTGAAAGATCTGCTTTTAATTGATTAATTTGATTGGTTAAATTAACAACTGTAGGATTAATTTCGCTAGAATTCTTTAAAATACGATCACGTTCCTGAACCAAACTATTATGGCGTTTTGCTACTTGAGCAATGTTGCCATCTTCAATCCCAATATTAAGAGGCATTAAATCGCTTGGACTTTGATTGTTAGCTAAATGATCTTTCATGTAATCAATTAACTGAATCTCTCTACCAGTTTCGGTAATTTTAGCTTCGTTTTCTTTTTCTGTTTGAAGAAAAATATTAGACTGTGTGGCTAAATTGGTTAGTTTGTTTTCCTGTTGAATATCTTCAGCAGTTAAATCTACAATACCAAGTTCGCGAGAAACACCTTCTAAACGTTCGTTTATGAAATTAGATGTGGCTTCAACAACCATTTGTTTATCATTAATAACGTCCTCATTATATTTTTCAATAAGCTTATTTAAAAACAGGACACCTTTTTCACGAACGTTATCATTAATGGTCAATTTTATAACACTTGATAATTCGTTGGTTTGAATTTGAAGTCTAGATTTGTAATCGCTAGTAACATTGTTTACTGGATGAATTCGTATAGTGATATCTGCGCCAATTTTTGTGGCATATTGACCAATATTTGGTGTTATAATAATATCTCCAAAACCGGTTTCTACATTTTCACCAAAGTCGTATAAAACACCTTCTATATCGTCATGTTGTGTTGTGTTTCCTTTTAAAATTTTAGTATCTTGAGGAATACCTTTGAAAATGAAATCTTTTGATGATTTGATTCGAATATTAAACGTGGTGTCTATCTGATGCAATAAAGAGTCTGGAGTACTAAAATTAATATTTAATGGCGGATTGGTGTAAACTTCATGTGCTTGTATACGACCTTCTACATAAAATTGAATATTAAACTTTAAATCTTTTATAACACTTTCAATTAGGTTTCTGGATTTAATAATTTCTATTTCATCCAAAACATTATTTTGGTCGTTGCTAAACAATCCATAGTTTTGAAGACTTGATATTTCTGGTAATTTCCCTTGAGATTTGTCGTCCTTTATTTTAATAGTAGCTTTAGCCTGGTATTCATTACTAGCATAACGCAAATAGACAAACGCTAATGTTAAAGCAGCAATAACGCATAGAAATATAAACTTCCATTTGTTTAAATATGGCTCTATTAAATCCCTGAAATGTGCATTTTGTTTCATGTAGGTTCCCTTGTAAAAACTTTAATTGACTAAAAAGATAGCTAAAATTGTTGCCAATGTTCCAATTGCGGAAATAATAACACCATTGTTTTGGTTGTATGAAGCTGAACGGATTTTTGCTGAATTAGGTTCAATTACCAAAACATCATTCTGCTCTAAATAGTAATTTGGTGATGTAATGGTGCTTATTTTTGTTAAATCGAATTTAGTAAAAACTTTTTTTCCATCGCGTTCACGAATTAAAAATACATTTTCACGTTTTCCATATATGGTTAAATCGCCAGCTAATCCCAATGCTTCAATTAATGAAATGCGTTCATCTTCAACAGTAAAAACACCCGGATTTCTTACTTCACCTAAAACAGTTATGGTAAAATTTATTAAACGAATATTAATAACAGGATCTTTTACATAAACACCTATTTTATTTTTTAAATACGTGGTAGCGTCCTCTCGAGATAATCCTCCTAGTTTAATGGTACCTAAAACAGGGTATTCAATATTGCCATTTTTATCAACTAAATATGTAGGCATTTTAAGATCAGCATTTGCATTAACTGACGATACACTATATGAAATTGCTGGTAAATTAAATGGTGCAACAGCATCTGCATCACCGCCAATACTAATAAAAATTAAATCGTTTGGTTTGTAAACAATATCAGAATTCATAGGAATATCGTTATATTCACTCACAGGTTCGTCTTGAAAATAAATAACTTCTTTACTTGTAACGCAAGATGAGATTACTACTAATAGAAGTAAAATGCTGGTTTTTTTAATAATGCTTTTAAGAATGGTCATAGTTGGTTTGTTTAGTTTAAAACATCATAAGTTGAATTATTCGGATTGTACTCGGATACAATATCTTTAATTTTCGATACAATTTCAATATTTTGAGAATTAGAACCTAATAAACAGAGTTCTTTAATAAGATTTTCTGTTAGGTCTATATTTACGGGTTTAAATTTAGCAATCATAATTTTCTCATGGTAGGTTGGTTTTGTGTTTTCACCTTCAATGAGTAATTCTTCGAATATTTTTTCGCCTGGTCGTAATCCGGTAATTTTAATATCAATATCTGAAGGATATTTTAAACCAGACAAAGCAATCATATTCATGGCTAAATCATAAATTTTAATAGGTTTGCCCATATCAAAAACAAAAATTTCATGACCTAATCCCATAGCGGCAGCTTCCAAAACCAATAAACTGGCTTCTGGAATGGTCATAAAATATCTAATAATATCTTTATGTGTTACTGTTAAAGGTCCACCAGCTTCAATTTGTTTTTTAAATAACGGAATTACAGATCCATTAGAACCTAAAACATTCCCGAACCGTGTGATGATAAACTTGGTGGTTGTTTGTGTGTTTTGTTGACAACATATATGCATTTCGGCAATGCGTTTAGTTGCTCCCATTACGTTGGTTGGGTTTACCGCTTTATCTGTTGAAATTAAAATGAATTTTTTAGCACCATATTTTTTTGATAAATGAACCACATTTTTAGTGCCGCGTACATTAACACTAACAGCTTCATACGGGTTTTGTTCCATTAGTGGTACGTGTTTGTAAGCTGCTGCATGAAAAACAATTTCGGGTTTGTATAAATCGAAAATGGAATCTAAACGTACATTATTTCTAATATCTGCAATAATTGGAATTACATTTTTAATGTCATTTCTTATTAATTCCTGTTGTAAATCATATAAAGGAGATTCCGCATTATCCACAAGTATCAAGCTTTTAAAATTGAAAGTGGTTAGTTTTCTTACCAGTTCACTACCAATAGATCCAGCTGCTCCAGTTACTAAAATAACACGATTGCTATATTCGTCATGCAGTACGGGATTGTCAATATTAATAGGTTCGCGTCCGAGTAAATCTTCAATTTTAATGTCTTTAATCTGACCAATGCTTAAATCGCCATCTATCCATGTTTGAACGGCAGGAACAATTTTCACATTTAAGTTTAAAGCGAATAACTTACTCGTTATTTGTAATAAGCGATTTGAATTAATATTCTGAATCGAAATAATTACGGAGTCTATTTCGTGTTTTTCTATAAACGCTTTTGTTATGTTTTTTGGACTATAAACATTCAATAAGTTTATCTTTTTACCTACTTTACGTTCATTATCATCAACAAATCCAAAAACATCTAAATCACTTTTTGCATCATTTGCAATAGCGTTGTATGTTATTATTCCTGAATCACCTGCGCCATAAATTAATACATTGCTTTTGGCTTCGTCTTCATTTTCAGAAATTAAACTTCTGTAAATAGATTTTATAAAAAACTTGGCTGCTATAAGGAAAAATATATTGAGTAGTAAATGAATGTATATAATAGAACCTGGAATATCAAAAACGTTATTGTAATTATATTTTCGACTAATAAATGTGGTGATGATAAGAATAGTTGCTAAAATATTAACTCCAATAATTATATTTACAACGTCCTTAAAGCCAGTAAATCTTACAACTCCTTTATGTGAACTAACCAACATGAAGCTAATAATTCCTGCAAATACAACAAATGGTATTTGCTTTAGAAACATGGAGAAATCGAAATCTATTTGAAAGTTAAATCGAATTAAATAAGCTAAAAAAAATGTAAACGCAATAATGGATGAGTCAAATAAGAGTACCAACCATTTGGATGCATAGCGATTAGATAATTTTCGTAATAAGTTATATAGTTTATCCAAAATATTTTTTTATTACTAGATTAACACGGTCTAATTCAATATTTGTTAAATTGGAACCGCTTGGTAAGCATAAACCGCGTTCAAATAAATTATCTGATACACCATTTAAATAACTTGGGTGATTTTCAAACATAGGTTGTTGGTGCATGGGTTTCCAGGACGGTCTTGATTCTATATTCTCTTTTGATAAGGCCTGTAAAACACCATCTCTAATTGTTTTTGTTTTAAATAAAATGGCTGTCAACCAACGATTTGAGAAATGATTTTCAGGTTCTTCTAAAAATTCTATATCTGAAATATGTTGCAACTCATTTTTATAGTATTCGTAATGTGCACGTCTTGTTTGGATTCTATTTTCTAAAACCTGCATTTGTCCGCGACCAATACCAGCTAAAATATTTGACAATCTGTAATTGTAACCAACTTCCGAGTGCGTATAATTTATTCCAGGATCTTTTGCTTGTGTTGCTAAAAATATAGCACGTTTTTTTGTGTCTCTATTTCTAGAAACCAGAGCACCACCTCCTGAAGTTGTTATTATTTTATTACCATTAAAAGATAAGATTGATAAATCGCCAAACGTGCCACAAGGTTGGTTTTTATAGTGACTGCCTAAAGCTTCAGCGCTGTCTTCTATAACAGGAATCTGATATTTTCTAGCAATTGCATGTATGTCTGTTACATTGTATGGCATTCCATATAAATTAATGGCAATAATGGCTTTTGGTTTCTTTCCTTTTTGTAGTCTGTCCAGTATGGCTTTTTCTAATAGCTCGGGACATAAATTCCAAGTTTTGGTTTCACTATCAATAAAAATAGGTGTTGCACCAACATAAATTACGGGATTTACAGATGCTACAAATGTTTTTGTCTGACAAAGCACTTCATCTCCAACCGAAACGTTTAGCAGCTTTAATGCTAAATGAATGGCAGCAGTTCCAGAAGTTAAAGCCGTTACATGCGACTCATTTTCTAGATACCCTTCCAAGTCGCTTTCAAAGCCATCAACATTTGGTCCTAAAGGAGCAATCCAGTTGGTTTTAAATGCTTCTTTAATATAAACTTCTTCATGACCACTTATATGTGGTGCTGATAACCATATTTTAGATTTCACTCCCGAAGCATTTTTTGTCATCGTAAATATCTATTTTTAAATAGTTTCCATCAAATAAATACGATAAATAACTAATTTCTACGTTTTTTGATTTTTATTGAAACGCAACTGTTGTTTTAATCTTATTTATTAAACCCTTTGTCGTAATAACATGCATGGCACCTGTAATAGTCATTTAAGGTTTATCTCATTTTCAGCTAAATTGTTACAAACTAAATTAGTCAAATTTATATTTCGTTTCCATATGTAAATATTGTAATAATTACTGTAAACATGCTATAAAAAATGCCGTTTATATTGTTTTTTTTTAAATACATCTAAAAAACACAATCTGTTATTTGTTTATTCATTTAAAAAACTAATTTTAAACCTAATAACGAAAACATTTTCATGATTAAAAATCCATTTTCATCAAATACGTTTACATCTGTTTGGTTGAAACATTTTAATGCAAACAAACCTGAAATAGCAACCCATGTAATAAATCCGGTTACATTTTATAAACACGCTTTGGTTCCTTGTTATATAAATGTTGGTAATAAATTAACCAATGGATTAACGTATAAGCTAAATTTGACAGCAACAGATTATAAAGGTCATGTGTATTTAGTTCGAGATATTCCTACTTATCAAGAAATGCCTTTGCCAGAAAAATCATCTGGGTTAAAACTAAAAAAAGTTTTTCAGTATGAAGGTTATATAACGCGAGTTGGGAATTATGAGTCTTTGGATGCGTATTTAAATACTATTTATAAATCCAATACACGTTCCAAATTACGAAGAAATATAAGTCGTTTAGAGGCTAATTTTACAGTAGATTATACCATGTATCATGGCGAAATTTCTAAATCAGATTTTGATGTTGTTTTTGATAGTTTTTATAATCTTTTTGAAAAGCGTTATACCAATAAAGGTGAGCCCTGTGGTGAGTTAGAGCCAAATTTATGGGCTTTTTATACGGAATTAGCTTATAAAATGATAAATGAAGGTACGGCGTCACTATTTGTTATTTATTGTAATAGTAAACCTATTGGAATTACATTCAGTTATCATTTTGATACCATTTTAGTTGAAGCGCTAACCGTTTTTGATATTGATTTTTACCGATATAATATTGGGCATACAACCATTTTGAAAATGCTAGAATGGAGCTTTAAAAATAGCATTGAAATTTTTGATTATACCCAAGGTGATTTCGAGTATAAAAAGCGTTGGAGTGATGAACGTTATCAAACGTTCTATCATATTTTGTATGATTCAAAATCATTAAAAAGTAGACTTATAGCTAGTTTTTTAGAAAAATATTTCAACTTTAAACGCGAGTTTAGGGATCGTAATTATAGTACGAAAGTTCATAATTTGAAACATAAATTATTTGGTGGCAACAAAAACGAAGCGATTCTGTTGGGTGCATATAAAGTTGAAAACTTGAATAAAGATATTGATATGAAGGCGTTTGTAAAACCAATTAATTTAGAATTAAACACCTATGTTTCACAACGAAGAGCATTATACGACTATTTGTATATGAATCCAGAGCCAGTAAAGGATTTAGAGGTTTATCAATATGAAAATGGGTCACTTTTAGTAAAAGCAAAAAGTAGCATCTTAAAAATTGTTAGAGATGAAGCATAATCCTTTTACATCTAGAATATATCAAGAAACATGGTTAAGACATTTTGCAAAACAAAGTGAAGGTAAGCAGTTTCAGTTTATTGAAAACCTGTCATTTATAAAACACAAGTTTCTACCATATTATATAAATGCAGGTAGAAATATGACCAATGGTGTTACTTATGAAATTGATGCATCACAATTAGATTATAAAAACAAAACCTGTGTTATTTATGATGTTCCAGATTATTGTGATACATCCAAAATATCTGAAAATTCGACTTTAAGAATTAAAAAAGTCCCACAGTACAAAGGTTTTTTAGCAAATCTATCTCAATTTACTTCTTTTGAAGATTATTTGCAAAACACCTTACATGCCAAATCAAGAAATAAGTTTAGGAGCACCTTAAAAAAGTTTGAAAGCTGTTTTAATGTTTCATATAACTATTATTATGGTGATATTGAAAAGGATATTTATAAAACCGTGATGACCAACTTTAGAAACTTGGTAGAAAGTAGGTATGGCGATTTAAAAATTGAGACCAATTTAATCAGTGAATGGCCATTTTATGAGGAAATAGTATATAAAATGTTTCATGAAAAGAAAGCTTTGATCATTAGTATCGAGGTGGATGGAGAACCTATTTCCATGTCGCTAGCTTTTTTAAGCGAAAACACTTTAATTGGTGCTGTAAAAGCATTTAATACTAATTATTACAAGTTTAATGTAGGTCATATTGAAATTAGTAAATTGATTACTTGGTGTATTGAAAATAATAAACATATTATGGACTTTTCAAAAGGTGAGTATGAATATAAAACAAAATGGACAAACACTAACTACTTATATAATTGCCATGTGGTATATGATAAATCAAGTTTAACATCAAATATTACTGGTCGATTACTCGTTAAGTATTTTGAATTAAAACAATATTTACGCGATAAGAATTTTAATTTATTCGTCGCTAAAACACGTTATGCTATAAAGAATATAGGATCTTCAAATGAGCAAAAATTACCATTTAAAATTCATCCAATTACGAGTGATTTAGATGTAACGGATTATAAATTAATTTCCTTAAAAGATGAAGTTGAGAATTACCCTTTTTTAAAACGCATAGTTTTAGATAGTTTATTTCAAAGCCCAGAAAGTTTTTCAGAAATAAAAATTTATAAATCTCATGAAAAAGCTGGAAGTAAGCCTCTTTTTGGTATAATAGGAGCTAAAAGAAAGTATATTATCGAGATTCTTTAGATAGATAAATTTCTGCTAATTCAGACATGGAAACACTCTGGAAATTATGACTGTCCTTTAAAACTTTAAAGTGTTTAAATATATCCTCTAAATTCTTGAAATTTTCATCCATATTATTTCCAAAATTATGTGGATGCCACCAAATATGGTAAATCTCATTTTTTACTGCAGCTTGAGTTAGCCCTTTTTTGATTCTGTTAATGCGCAAGGGTTCTAAAAATTTAAACGTTTTATTGTATGGCCTAAAAAATTTGCTAGATGGAATATTTACAACTCCATAACAATTTTTTAAGCTGCTTAACGAATTGGTGTTATAGCCAGAAACGTTGCAATAAGCATCTAACAAACGGAAAGCTTTATGAGCTGTATTGTCCAGCTTTTTAGTGTCATGTGTATCAAACATCCAGTGTTTTTCAATGCCACGATAGCAAATAATATCATGTTTTGCACATATTTTTAAATAGGCTTCGTTAATTTGATTTCTAGGAAACACGATGCTTTTTATGGTAATATTTTTTTGCTTGGCAACTGTAATTGCTGCCATTATATCGGCTTCAAATTGTTTGGGTGTCTGACCTTCTTCATTTACATAATAATGACTAAACGTATGACTAGCTATTTCATGATTGCCATTTTTATTAATAAATTCTATTAACGATTCGGCATAATGATAAGGGTCATCAACTTCATCTTCACCAAGATTATCAATAAGATTATAAGGGTTAAATTGTGAATTTAAATAAGTTGGTTTATCGCTTGGTAAAGCTGCCAGCAAGTCATTTTTGTTTTTAGCAAATAGTAAGCCGACAGTTGCAAAAGTTAAAGTAATTTGATAGTCACCTGCTAAAGCAACTAGACGCGGAATAACTTTACGAACATTTAACAGATTTTTTTTATAATCTGATTTTGTTTTCACGTCAAATAAACCCCAAAAGAGTTCAAAATCTAAAGAAATTAATAAATAGCCGTTTTCTGTTTTCATTAAACCAAAATAGTTTGAATGGTTTTAATAATAATTTTAAAGTCTACTAATAAGTTTGCTGTATTAATATACTTTTTATTGAGTGCTATTTTTTGAGGTAAAATGGTGTTTATATATAAGTCTTCAGGGTTTTTAGCAGTTTTTAATAATTCTGCTTCATCTCTAAAAACAATTGAGGCATAGTCTGTAATACCTGGCTTTACAGATAAAATTTGCATATCATCAGCCGAATAATAGTTTACATAATGTCTCACTTCTGGTCTAGGTCCAACAAAACTCATGCTTCCTAAAATAACATTAATTAATTGAGGGAGTTCATCAAGTTTATATTTTCTTAAAAAAAAACCTGTATGTGTAACTCTTGGATCTCTATCTCCAACAGTTAATAAACCTTTTTTATCTGAACCTATAAACATGGTTCTGAATTTAAATATATTAAAATCTGTATTTCCTTTTCCTACACGTACTTGTTTGTAAAAAACAGGGCCTTTGGATTCTAGCGTTAAAATTAGAGCAATTACTATTAGTAAAGGTAACAATAAAATTAAACCTAGTAAAGAAAAAACGATATCAAAAAGGCGTTTTAACATAAGTAAGTTTCTACTGCTTTTTCAACTGTTTTAACAATATATTCTAACTCGCTTTTAGTTAGTTGAGGGTAAATAGGCAGTGATATTTCTGATTTAAAATTAGCATAAGCCATTGGGTAATCAGCAATATTATATCCCATGTTTTTAAAAAGTGTTAGAAGTGGTAACGGCTGAAAATGAACGTTTACTGCAACACCTTCTTTTGAAATTAGATCTATAATAGCATCCCGTTGTACTTCAGTAACATCTTTAATCCTCAAGGCGTATAAATGGCAAGATGACAGTTTGTCTTCACTTTTATAGGGTGGAATTATTGCCCAAGACTTGTTTTTAAAATAATCTTGATAATACGTGTATATAACTTCTCGTTTTTCTAGAATATGCGAAAAATATTCTGGAAGTTGTGCCACACCAATAGCAGCAAGTACATCAGGCATATTTATTTTCATTCCTGGATAAATAATATCATATTTCCAACCACCAGCTTTAGATTTGGTAAACGCATCTTTGGTCTGACCATTTAAGGCAAAGCATCTTAAGTAATTATATTCTTCTTGGTTACTAAATGGTTCTGGAAGGTTTAAGCAAACAGCACCACCTTCAGCAGTTGTAATGTTTTTTACTGCGTGAAATGAAAATACTGTAATATCAGATGTTAGTCCAACATACCGGTTTTTATATTTGGCTCCAATGGCATGAGCAGCATCGGCAATAGTAACAATTCTATTCAGTTTTAGTTGATTTTCTGAATTGGCTTTAAAAAGCCCTGTTTTCTTTTCAACAAGTTCTTGAATTTCATCATAATCGCAAGGCCAGCCTGCAATATCAACTGGCATTATAGCTTTTGTTTTATCTGTAATAGCTTTTTCTATAGCTGAAATAGAGATATTAAAGTCTGCATTAACATCCACCATAACAGGTGTTGCTCCAACGTGAATAACAGCTAAAGCAGTTGCGGCATAAGTGTAAGCTGGAATAATGACTTCGTCGTCAGGACCAATTCCATACCATTTTAATGCAAGCATCAGTCCAGATGTTGCAGAATTTACGCATAATGTATTTGGAACACCTAAATGCTCACAAACAAGGTCTTCTAGTTTTTTTACTTTAGGGCCAGTTGTGATCCATCCAGATTCTAATGAGTCTGTAACTTCTTCAATTACAGATTGGTTAATGTATGGTGGAGAAAATGGAATTTTCATATTTTATGTTGATTAATAGCTTCTTCAAATATAGTTATATATTGTTTAGATACGTTTTGTAGACTAAACGTTTCAACTCTTTTTAATGCGTTTTCAACTAATTTATTGGCCAAATTTTTATTCGTTGCTAATTCTATGATTGCATCAACAAGAGCTTTGGTATTTTTTGAAGGTACCAAAAGTGCTTCTTCTTGGTGTTTTGCAAACTCACGAACTCCTGTAACGTTAGTAGATATAATTGGTAATCCAACAGCCGCGGCTTCCAATATTACTCTCGCAAAACCTTCCCGAAACGTTGGTAAAACAAAAGCATCTGCATCTAATAATAGCTGGTTTACGTCACTACGCTCACCTAAAAATTCAACGTAAGGTTCGTAAAACTTTAAAATATCTGCATTTAAGCGTTTGGAATTTTCTTCTAAAGGGCCAACAATTTGAAATTTAAAATCATAGCCTTTTTCGTGGCATATTTTGGCAGCTTCCAAAAGGAATGTAATGCCTTTTTCATAAACTAAACGCGCTACACATATAAAAGTAAAAGTCTTATTATGGCGCTTTGCAAATTCATTGTATTGTTTTAATTCAATGCCACTACTATAAATTAAACCAAAGTTTTCTGAATTGATAAGTTTGTATTTTAGAAACAAATCTTTGTCATCATCATTCTGAAAAATTGTTTTAAATACGCGGTTTTTAACTTTTCCATGTAATGTTTTATAAACACTTCGTAAAAGTATATTTCGTAAAGACTGCGACATGAAAATAGTTCCTAAACCTGTAATGGTTCTTGTTATTGGTGTTTTGGTTTTAAGTAATGATAATGGCAATAAAAATGCAGGTTTGGTATCAAATGTGTGAATGATATCAAATCTATTTTTAGTAAAAAAAGATTGATACCATTTTATAGTTTTATAATCAGATTTTAATGACAAACTTCTATTTAAGGGATAATAATAATAGGTGATGTTGTCGGGGAAAGTCATATTACTTGTTCCAATAATGGTCACCTCAAAACCGGCAGAAATTAAATACTGCGAAAGATTAATGCGCTTATGCACATCTTCACCACCAACTAAACATATTTTTTTCGACATGTATTTTAATTAAACTAGTTTTAGTTTATGCGTTTTTATAGAGTGAGAAATACCATTTTTGAAACGTATAAAACGTCCAAACTTTATAGCTATTATCTTCTTTTCCTGAAATATGATTTAACACTAAAGCTTTAACATATTGACTATTAAACAGGCCTTGCTCATTTAATAGTTTAGAGTTAATATAGCTTTCTAATTCGTTTTTTAAACCAGCACGAAGCCAGTCTCCAACAGGAACAGCAAATCCTTTTTTAGATTTTTCAAGAAATCCATCTGGGAATTCATGTTTAAAGGCTTCTTTTAAAATATGCTTTTTGCTCCAGCCTTTTAGCAAGTAATTTTCTGGAAGACTATTAGAAAAATCCCACAGCGTTTTGTTTAAAAATGGTGCACGACATTCCAAGGAATTCATCATACTAGTTCTATCCACTTTAACTAACATATCGCCTTCAAGACTCACTAGTCGGTCTACTTCACGATAATCATGTAATGATTTAGGTTTGCCAATATGTGCTTTATAATATGCAAATGGATTAGTTATACTGTGTTCTGGATTTAGTAATTGCGCTGTATCATTTTCAAAGCCAAGAGAAATAATATTCCAGTAGTTTTCTCCAGAATAATCAATGGCTTGAATCAGTTTTTTTAGTTTAAAGCGTTTTCCACGATTATCGTCTTTGGTTGATAAAACGTTAGATAATATTGATTTTGTGCTATTATGAAGAAACTCGGGAACCAATTTGGTGTAACGGCTGTTTAAATTACCCATGTAATATTTATTGTAACCTCCAAAAACCTCATCACCACCATCTCCAGTTAGTGCCACTTTTACATAATCGCTGGTTTTTTGAGACACCAAATAGGTTGGTAGTGCTGATGAATCGGCAAATGGTTCATCAAAATTTAATAAAATAGCATCAATATGTGCTTTAATATCGTTTTCTGAAATTATAAACTCATGATGATTACTGTTAATTTGTTTCGCTACTAATTTAGATTTATCAGTTTCATCAAAAGACGCTTTATCAAACCCAATGGAAAATGTATCTATTTTGTTGTTAGACAATTGCGATAATCCTAGACTAACAATAGAAGAATCTACACCACCAGACAAAAACGTGCCAATGGGAACATCACTAACCGTGCGACTTTCAATGCTAGATATCATTAAATCCTGAAGCTTTAATTTGGCATCATCAAAAGATAAATTACTTTTTTTAATTTCAATTTTATTGATTTCGGAAATTGAATGTGTGTGATTTTCTAAATTGTATGTTATATAATGATTTGCCTCTAATTTTTGAACCCCTTCATAAATAGAAAAAGGAGCAGGAATATAGGTAAGCTTGAAAAATAAATTTAACCCTGTTTTCGAAATTCTAGGTTTATTAGGAAGAACGCTAATAATAGATTTAAGTTCCGAACCGTAAAAAAAACCACTGTCTGTTTGTGTATAATACAAGGGTTTTTCGCCAAAGAAATCGCGTGCAATAATAAGCCTGTTTTTCTTTTTGTCATGAATGCTAAATGCAAACATGCCATCTAGTTTTTTAAAGGTGTTTTCACCTTCCGTTTCGTATAGTTTCAATATAACTTCGGTATCGCTTTTTGTTTTAAACGTAACGCCTTTTGCTTCTAAATCTAAACGTAATTTTTTGTAATTATAAATCTCGCCATTAAAAACAATTGTTATACTATTATCCTCATTTGAAATGGGTTGTTTGCCTGTGCTTAAATCAATAATTGAAAGCCTACGCATAGCCATTGCAACGGAAAATGTGTCGTTACTATCATGATAAAAACCGGAATCGTCCGGTCCACGATGTATGATAGCCTGATTCATTTTTTTAAGCGAGCTTAAAGCAACGTCTGGAGTTGTAAAAATGGGTTTTATAAATCCGTTTATTCCGCACATAAATTAAATACTATCAATTAAATTTTTAACTTGAATGCCTATATTACTAACGTCATATGTTTTAGCGCGTTCAAAACTTAAGTCGCTATACATTTGTCGCGCTTCTGGATTTTTTTGTAAATATTTAATGGCTTGAGAAAGTCCCACAGCATCATTTACATTAACCAATAAACCATATTTTGCTTTTACAAAAGAACCATTTAATATAGTAACGGGTTCATTATCATTCAATAATTCCAGCGGTCCAGACATGCAATTTGTACAAATAACTGGTAATCCTACTGACATGGCTTCTAAAACCACATTTGGAAAACCTTCCGTTAAAGAGCACAAAACAAAACAATGTCCTTTAACGATGTAAGATTTTACGTTATTTACATTGCCATTAAAATGAACACGTCCAGCAACGTTTAATTCTATTGATAAATCGTCTAATTTTTTGTGTAGATAGCCATCACCGTAAATTTCCATATAGAAATTACTAGACAATAAACTAATGGCTTCAATAATACTTTTTTGGTTTTTAACTGGAATCATTCTACCCACGGTAACCACACTAAAAATAGCATCAAAATCAGAATAAGGTGTTAAATCGGGTTTTGTGGTTTGTGTTATAATAGGATTGTAAATTACCGAAGCATCAATTTTAAGTTTGTAATTTGTTTGTAAATCGGCATTTATATAAATAGAATTGGAAAATAATTTGTCGTTTTTGTTATAAAAGTAGGGGATTAATAGCTTGGTTAAAACAGATGTTATTTTTTCGTCTTTATACATAATGGACGGGAAACAACGTTCACTTATTATAGTTTTCAATTTAGGATTAAACATTTTAGCAATACCAGTCATAATATTCTGCCTAACTAAAAATGATAAGACTACATCTATTTTTTCTTCTTTTAAAACGTTTTGATATTTAAAAATAAAACGAAAGTTATCTCGTAATTTACCAAAAACGGAGTTTTTAAATGTTTCATTAGATTTTGATAAAATGATAATTTTAGCATCTTTAGGAATGGGTAGCTTAATTTCGTTGTATAGCAAAATTAATGTCACATCATAATATTTGGTAAGTTCATGCAGCAGCAGACTAACCACCTTTTCGGCTCCACCAAATCCTATGGCTGAAACAAATAGCGCAATTTTTCTTTTTTCAGACATGCTAATTCTTATGTGCTAATTTTAAAAACAAATTTGTGTATTCAGTGATAATTTTATGGCTATTAAATTTACTTTTTACAACATGACTCACGGATTCAGGATTAAACGGGTATGTTTCATTAATCTGGTTCAAATAATTTAAGTAGGCTTCTTTGGTATCAGCAACGTAGCCATTTTTGCCAGATTCTATAATTTCATCTAATCCGCCTGGTGCATTAAAAGCTAAAATTGGTGTGCCAACGACACAGCTTTCTATGAGAACATTTGGAAAACCTTCAACAAAAGAGCCTTGTAGGAAAACATCACTATCAGCTAAATATGTTTCCACATTTTTTGTAAAGCTAATATAAGATATATTTTTTGTTAAGCCCTTGTTGTCCAGCATTTCAAAAATACTATCTTTTTCATTGCCAGAACCAATAATAGTATAATGAAATGGGAAATTTAATTTAGAAATAACATCTATAATGCGCTCGTGACCTTTTTCTTTGCTTAAACGACCAATAGTTATAAACTTTATGGGTTTAGAGGTGTCTCGTGCTCTTGATTTAAGTTCAAACTCCTTGGTAATTGGATTGTTTATTAAAACGGTTTTGTTTTTTGGTACGTTGTAATTAGTAATCATATCCTTTTGCATGTCCTTTGATTGGCAAATAATACAGTCCACTAACTTATAAGCCAAAACAATCATAGCCTTTGGAAAAGCTGAATTGGTATACGGATTATGCTCATTTAAAACTGTTAAAACATTCGCCTCGCGTGATACAAATTTTGTTTTTCTGAAATACGGAGACATAAAAGCAATCATGGTATTTAAATGAACAATAGAGCTTACAACAATATCTGGTTTATGTTTTCTGAAATATTGAAATAAACTACCAAAGGCCTTTAAAACACGAGGTTTATTTAGATAAACGATATTTAAATTATCTAATTGATACACCGTATCTTTCTCAAAACCTGTTATTAATAAGGTTACATGAAACTGGTGTTCATCCAAGTTTTGAGCCACATAAGATAGTATGCGCTCTGCACCACCAGCAGCTAATGATGGTAAAACAAAAATGATATTGGTCTTAGAGTTGTTCATTATTTTATAGTGTAACCTTTCCCATTTGTTTTTAACCATTGTTTTAAAACGAGTAATTTCCAAATTAATGGGTATCTGTTCCAGCTACCATTCATGTGTTGTTGAATCATTTTGAAAACCTCATCCGCATCAATATTTGGAATTTCACGTAAACTAGCCATATCTAATTCAGATAACACATAATCTTTTAATTCGTGTTTAAACCATTCCGAAAAAGGCATTGTGAAACCTGCTTTTGGTCTGTCAAAAATCTTTTCGGGAACATATTGATAAAGTACATCTTTTAAAATTCGCTTTTGTATTTTACCATTATACTTAAAGTCTGTTGGTAATGATTGTGCAAACTCCACAATGCTATGATCCATAAGTGGTGCGCGAGCTTCTAATGAATATGCCATAGTTGCACGATCTACTTTGGTATTAATATCCCAATTTAAATAGGTTTTAATATCAAAATCGGTTAAGCGTTCAAATAAATTTTTATGGTCATGAAATAAGTATTTCTTTTCTGGAACATCAGCATAGTCAAAATCCGATTTCAGCCAAGACATATTAACACCAGTAACAGAGGCAATATAAAGCGAATTAATATCGTCATATTGTAAACCTTTACCAATCATTTTTAATTTGTAATAAGGTGCTAATCCGGCAATTTTGCCAATTGCATGTCTTAAAGAATTTGGTAAACTATATAAATGATTAACCTGCTTCATCCATTTGTAGCGTTCATAACCTATAAAACTTTCGTCTCCTCCATCACCTGATAGAGCAACTGTAACTTTTTTACGGGTATGTTTTGCTAATAGCATGGAAGGAATGGCGGAAGAATCCGCAAATGGTTCATCATAAAAATGTGTAAAATTATCAATGAGATCTAATCCTTCGTTATAGTTGCATTCTATAATATGATGGTCAGTTTGTAAATGATCTGCTACTTGTTGTGCATATATGCTTTCATCAAACCCCTTTTCATTAAATTTAACGGAAAAGGTTTTTACTTTACTATCCGTTGTTTTTGTAGCTAACGCAGCAACTACAGAAGAATCTACACCACCCGAAAGAAAAACACCAACAGGAACATCAGCAAATAAACGTGTAGAAACGGCATTACTTATTAAGTCATCTAATTCTGAAATAGCATCTTTGTATGTGCCTTTAAACGGATTTTTAACGTCTGTATTTATATCCCAATATTTTCGTTCTTTAAAATCATACGATGTTAAATTTAATGAAAAACAATGTCCAGCCTTTAGTTTTTTAATTTCGTTAAATATAGAATGTGGATCAGGAACTGCTCCCCAAGCTAAATAATAACTGATAGCTTTATTTGAAATAGTTAAATTGTTGTGATGCATTTGGATAGACGAAATCTGACTAGCAAATTCAAACTGCTTGTCATTTAAATAATAATAAAACGGTTTTTTTCCCAAACGATCGCGTGCGCCAAAAAGTTTTTGTTTGGTTTCATCATAAATAACAAAGGCAAACATACCACCAAGATGGGATACACAATCTTCTCCATATTCTAAATATGCTGCACAAATAACTTCGGTATCACTGGTTGTATTGAATTGATACCCTTTTGCTTCCAACTGTTTTTTTAGAACTTTAAAATTATAAACCTCACCATTAAAAACAATATGAATGTTTTTATTGTAAGTAAATGGTTGGTTGGAGCGTTCGTCAATATCAATAATAGCTAGGCGGTTATGACCAAAAATAACAGGTTTGGAGGTGTCTCCAAAATATTTGAAATCCAATTTGTCTGGACCTCTAAATTTTGCACGTTCCAGCTTGTCTTGAATTTGATTTTTAGTATATTCTATAGTTGATCCGTAAATTCCACACATAATTAATTGGATTTAATTTCAGCCTCTACAGGCAATTCTTTTTGTACTTTATTATATAGCCATATAGACACAAAAAGTACATCGTATTTTTCAAAATAGTTATGAGCAACCATGAGGTAACCGATTATAGCGACTGCTAAATACGTATATTCTTGATGCGTTCGAAAAAAACGCAAACTCCTAATGGTTATGGCTAAATAAATAATTATAATTAATAAAAAGGCTAGAATACCAGCTTCACCTAACACCATTAAAAAGGTATTGTGTACCCCATATTCAATAGCTACTAAACTGGATTCACCTCTCATAGATTTATAACCAGCACCAGTAATAATATTGTCGGTTATTAGGTCTGAAAAATAAGACCAAGTTTCATTTCGGGACCCTTCAGTTATAGTTTGAGTTTCAACTTCTTCGCTATTACCAAATATACTGTGTAATGCCGAAAAACGTGCTTTATTTAGTTGAAGTGTTTCTGCAGCAGCAAAAATAATAACCAATGCTACAGCACCAACAGCAAAGGTTTGTATGTTCTTTTTGTTAGCAAAAACAGAGAGGACATTAATGATAACTAAAAATAAAATAAATGATCTTGAGAGTGTGAAAATACCACAAAGTATTAAAACAAATTGAACTAGTAGTTTAAGCTTGTAATTTGGAATAATGTAAGTTAAAGCAAACCCAAAAAGGCAAATAAAACCAGCTTTGTTCGGGTTTAAATAAAAGCCACCATAACGTCCAAATAGATCTGGAAACACCAAAGCATTAACCGCAATACTTAATGCACCAATGACCAGGAAAACAAGTAATTCTTTATCAGTTGTTTCTTTAGTAATTTGATTAACGCAGATTATAAAAATAAAATACCTAACTGCATCTTTAATGAATTCGGCTGTTATTCCAGAGTACTGAAGGCCTGAAAACGTAAAGAAACAAAGACCTAAAACAATAAATGGCCAAAGCGGTTTTGATTTTTTTGCAATGAAAAAATAAATAATAACCACAACTGTTAAAAGCAAATTAGTTACAGAGCCTAAAGATGCACCAAGGTATTGCAAACTAAATGATGGAACATTTAGAAGTATTAAAATTAAAGCTATATATTTTAATAGTTTCATGTACTAACCTTATTGCGTTAAAAGTTGTTTTTGTTTATTAGTATAATTATAAAACACAAATATTTTCAAAATTTGAATAATGGTTGTGCAGAGTGCAATACCAATAAGTCCAATCCAATTCATTAAAATAAAATCTAATATAATATTTAATAGCATGCTTCCTAAAGACACATAAGCCATAAATGCATTTTTGTTAATGCTTGTTAGAAATTTCACAAATAAATTTCCACAAATAATAAAAGGGACACCAATTAAATATATAATTTGAATTTCAGAAACAATGGCAGTATCATTAGCGGTAAAACTATCTCTTTCAAATAGAAAGGCAATAATTTCAGTTGAAAATACACAAGCAATAATCATAATACTCATAATAACTATAAAAACCCATTTATTAAGCATGTATAACGTTTTAAACGATTTTTCTGGGTTATCAATTGTCATTTTGGAAAAATATGGCAGTAGTACATTTCCTAATGCAATAATGAAAATGGTTGTAAAAAATGCAGGTATTTTCATTCCGTAATTTAAAGCTGCTATAGAACCTACAATTAATTGAGCAGCAAAATACTGATCGGTTACAGGAATTAAACCTGTTAAAAACCCTGATGAAACTTTTGCAGGTACTTGCTTAAACATTAAAATAGCGTTGGAGCTTTTAAAGTCAGGCATAGAGAATTTTAAAATCCGCTTTTGTAGCGCAATAATGAACAGAAATATCAATTGTAAAACACTACCAATTAACATCCCTACAGCCAATACGCTTTTACCTAATTCTTCACGATAAAAAACAACGCACACAATCATAACAATTGATGTTATAATAGGGTAGAGTGAGGAGTAGGTAAATTCACCATAAATATTTAATAGTCCACTAATTAAAGAAGTTAATCCCCAAATGAGGATACAGGGTAATAAATAGTGAAACTGAAGAATGATTAATTCATAATAATTTGATGTATGACCAGAGAAAAAAAGTTCTAAAAAAACATCAGTGAATAAAAATGCAATACCCATAAACACTAACGATGTTATAATGGTTACCACAAAACTGGTAGACTGAAAAGCACCAATATTTTTGTTTGTTTTTTCTTCGGCAATATAATTAGGTATAAATACCGAATTAAACGCGCTTAAGAAAACCTCATTAATAAATCCTGGTAATAACAAGGCAATAAAAAAGGTGTCTAACAATTCTGATAATCCAAATTCGCCAGCAATGATGACTTCCTTATAAAAACCAAAAAACTTAACCAAAACGGTAATAGCTCCTACAATAATAATATTTGTAGCAGTCGGGTTGTTTTTCACCTTATAGAATAAGGTTTTTATTAGGTTTGTTATTTTCACAAAAACTAGGTGTTTTTTAATAGTTTCTTAAATGGCCAACCTAAAATAAATAGTGTTTTAAATAGCGTTGATTTTATAGCCTGTGTATACGATGTTAAGCTGAAATCTAAAAAAATAGCAGCTCTTAAAAGTGTTAAAATACGTTTAATAAATAGCATGGGATATTTTGTAAAATAATCTGCATAAAACCAATTCAAAATACACAAGGAATAAATAGCCATACCAAATGCATCTTTTTTATGATTCTGTATTGAAATAGCATTTTCAGTATCTAAATAGTAAATTCGTAAAATATGATTTACGTATTTGGTCTGAAATCCTTGGTTGGCAATTAATTCCCAAATAAGACCTTCAGGAATATAGCCTTTGGCAAAAATAGCCTCATTTAACTGAATGCCTTTTAAAACATCTGTTTTAGTAAATCCCCATTTCTCTGTAGCTTCTAAATGCTCTCTTTGAGACATAAATGTATTACTATAATAGGGTTGCTTTTTAAAAGCTTTACCAACCAGATTTCCGTTTTGGTCTTCGCATAAACAGGTAACACCACTTATTTTGGACTTTAAATCGGTTGGAATTTGTTCATACTCCTTATTTAATAGTTCTAAAGCTTCTGGAACACAAGCATCATCAGAATCAAATGGTAGTAAAAATTCACCTTGCGCTAAATGGATAGCTTGGAAAAAGCACGCCATTTTGTGCTTATTCTCAATGTTGTTTATATAGTTTATTGGAAACGTAGCCGATTTTATGAGAGATTCAATAACCTCGTGTGAATTATCTGTTGATCCATCATTAATAATCACTAATTCAAAATCTTTGAAAGTTAGATTTTCTAAAGATTTAAAAACACGTTCTAATGTATTAGCTCTATTATAAACAGGTGTAAATATGGTAAAGCGAAATTTATAATTACCTTTGGATTGTTCGGAGTAGGATGGTAGTAATGCTTTTAAATTCATATTAACGTTTTAAAGCTTCCGTAAGTAAATGTTTCCATTGTTCCGAAATGTGTTTAGTTTCAAATTTTGTAGTACTTGCTCTAGCTGCATGGCCAAATGAGGTCCGTAATTCTGGCTGATTCATTAAAACTTCTAATTTGCGTTTTAACATGTTTTTGTCTCCTATAGGAATTAAAAAACCATTTTCTCCATCATCAATAATTTCGGAAGGTCCAGATGGACAATTTGTTGAAATACAAGGTAAACCAAAAGCCATGGCTTCTATTAATGCATTTGGAAATCCTTCGAAATTAGATGTAAAAGTAAAAATGCTTGCCTTGTTATAATACTCATGAACATTATTAACACTACCAACAAGCTCTACAGACTCTTGGAGGTTTAATTGTGTAATTAGCGACTTTAATTCAGAATGTAATTCACCTTCACCAACAATTTGTATTTTCCAGTTTTCTGTATTCATTTCAGAAAAGGCTTCAATAAGTAATTTCTGATTTTTAACAGGATCAAGTCTACCAACACTTAAAATTACCTGTTCTTTTTGAGTTGTAGCATCTCGGAATTTCAATAAGCTATCAGCTAAAGGGTTTTTAATAATAGCTAATTTATTAGATTTTAGAAAATTAGAAAAATAGGATTTAATACCTTTTGTTTGGATAACTAATTTTGTACAAAACGGATATGTTTTCTTTCTTACGTTTATCCAAAAACGTGATAATGGGTCAAAATCAGGATGCGTTCTTTCGCTAATTAAACAGGGTATATTAGCTAGTTTACAGGCAATTATTGAATAAACATTTGTGGTTGTCATAAAACCGATTAATACATCAATACGTTCTTTCCTCAATATCCGAAAAAGACACCTAATCATATAGATGTTATTGGTAAGCGAATCCATAAAACGCATATTTTTATTGTAGGATTCCTTACAGGAAATGCGGTTTATTTGGCTGTGTAAATGATAAAATGGCTCTACATTATATAGAGTAATAATAGTAACCTGATAGTCAGAAACCAACGAATTGGCAAGCGTGCTTAAAACACGTTCAGCACCACCAGATGTTAAACTAGTTATTACAAAGGCTATTTTTGGTTTTTTTGCAACCGAAAACTCACATTCAGAATGAAGATTGGACATATATGTTTATTAATAGCACAATAAAAGTATATATTTTTTTAGTCATTATACTGCTATGACTCATTAATTAGACTAACGACCGATTTATGATATGAAAAGCAACTCAAAGGCATATTGCTGTTTATTCCAATTTGTTTATAACATGTTGATATCTAGTAACAAACAAAAACGTCTAAATTTATATAACCAACGTATATTTGTTGTCATTCCATTTCTTACCAGAACAATTCACCTGAAATTTTATCGATTAAATGTACAATAAATACTACATAATACATTTTTAGTAGTTTTTTTCTTACAAAAATGTTGCATTTCATCGAATAAATAGTTTAAAATTGTTTTGGTTATGAGTTGAATACATAGTTTTACGCAGATTAATAGCAAATCGCCTCAAATGAAGAATATAATTAGAGGGAAATTCCGAAATAATGGAATTTTCATAAGTACATTACTTTTATTATTTACCGTAACCAAAATGGTTGGTCAGTCCTATCCTGATCAAGACCAATTACCTAACGTAAATTATCAAGCATATCAGCAACCCGCAACATTGCTTCCAGGATATTTAGAGACGTTTACTGAACCTATCTCAGGAAGTTCTATAACTAGAATTTCGGATTCAGACGCTTTTAATGTTACAGGTCAGCGGTTAAGACATAATTACAGTCGTGATCAAACTTGGAACAGTGATGAAACCCTAATAAAAATGGCTGGTTACCCAGCCGCTATTCTAGATGCTGAAACTTACGAGTTTTTGTATTGGAGTGATATACCGAGTTACGGACGTTGGAGTCATACACAACCAAATATTATGTATGGAACGGATGGAAATACATTTGTTTCTCATAACATAAATAATAATCAAAGAACCGTTTTGCATCGTTTTACAAATTATGCGTCAGTCGATTTTGGTTTTGGTGAAGGAAATCAGGATAAATTTGATCGTTATGTAGGTCTTATTGGAAGAAATGGTGGCAATACGACATTAATAGTATATGATATTCAGAATAATGTTATAACCGGAACCAAAGATATTGGTGCGAATGGTAACGAGTTAGATTGGTTTTCCGTATCCCAATTAGGTGGTTTTGCTGTTGCTCAATATAAGGACAATGGAACAAGTGCAACAGCCGGAATAAAGTCTTATACTATTAATATGACTAATGAACAGCATATTTATCATAATACTGAACATGGCGATTTAGGTGTAGATGCTTTTGGAAATGAAGTTATTGTTGAATATGGTGGTGAAAGTGAATGGAATGAGAATTATAGTCTTTATATGGCACGACTAGATGGTCAAGGAGTAACCAAGTTATTTCCTTATGTAAATGGTCGTGGAATTTGGGGTGGACATATTTCTACTCAAAATGTAGACAGACCAGGTTGGGCTTATATTAGCGAGCAATGTTGTCCTACAAATCCAGTTGCACCATCTGAAATTTTCGCAATTAAATTAGATGGCTCTGGAATTATTGAAAGATATGGAAAGCATAATTCTGCGCCTTCATCTTATTTACATGAAACACAAGTGGTTCCAAATAGAAATGGTACTAAAATGATATTTGCTAGTAACTGGAACGATTCTAATGTTATGAGCCAAAGTGGTTCACCATCATTTGTTTTGGAATACCCACAAGTTTCACAAGGAATGACCGTAAACGCTGGAAATGATATTTCAATATGCGAAGGTCAGTCGACTAATTTAACGGCTTATGGAACTGGAGGTACAAATTTTTCTTGGAATACTGGAGATACATCTCAAAACATAGAGGTTTCGCCAACACAGACAACAACATATACAGTAACATTAACAAATAGTTCAGGGAATAGTGTAACAGATGATGTTATCGTTACAGTAAACCCGATACCAGTTGCAAATGCTGGAAATGACGTTACAATAAATGAAGGCGAATATGTAACACTTACAGCTTCAGGTGGTGAAACCTATTTATGGCGTAACACGAATGAAACGTCTTCTAGTATTACTGTTAATCCAACAGTAACAACAACATATACTGTACAAGTAATAAGGCAAGGGTGTTCATCTGAAGATACGGTTATCGTATCAGTAATACCTACTCCCATAGTTGCCGATGCAGGTAACGACATAACTATTTGCGAAGGCGATAGTGTTACTTTAACAGCATCGGGAGGATCAGATTATCAGTGGAGTACAGGTGAAACTTCACAAAGCATAACGGTTAATCCATCAACAACAGCAAATTATACAGTAACGGTTTCAAATAGTCTGAATTCGGCATCCGATTCTGATTCAGTTCTTGTAACCGTAAATCCTTTACCAATAGCAAATGCTGGTTCAGATATTACCATTACAAATGGTGAGAGTACCACATTAATAGCAACAGGTGGAACTTCCTATTTATGGAATACAGGCGAAACAACGTC
>TARA_R110002012_G_scaffold43518_2_pt1 | contig 96674 bp, 89 predicted proteins | sample TARA_R110002012 | Tara Oceans TARA_R110002012 (sample SAMEA4396515) | marine metagenome | biome: Westerlies Biome; feature: [DCM] deep chlorophyll maximum layer (ENVO:01000326); material: water (ENVO:00002006), including particulate matter (ENVO:01000060) such as... | depth 40 m
TTTTCTTCTCCTACACCTACAAGGTGTTCATCAAATCCAGTTGAATGCGGCCTTAGGCTGCTTCGTCTTGTTCATCGGTATCGGAACCATCATCCGTTCCCGGATCCGTTCCGGTATCCGTACTGTTCGCGCCCAGTTTAACGTTGGTAAGGGTCGAGAACGGTACAGCGACATCGCCGATGCGCAGATAAATGTCGTCATCATTAATGTCGACACTGTCGACAGAGCCAATGATGCCAATCGCCGTAGAGGCAGGCTTGCCTTTTTCATCTTTGAAGGTATCGCCGTTTGCAGCCATCGGTTTGAGAACCAGCGTGTATGCACCTTCAGCTTGAGCAACACCGCTGTTGTTCTTGCCATCCCAGTGGAAGCTCTGAAGGCCGGAAACATCGGTGAGTTCTTCGGAGTAGACAGTTGCACCGGACTGATCCTGAACCTGCAGCTGCAGGCGCGGAACTTCGGGCGAGATGTTGTATTTGTAATTAAGCTCGCCGCCATCTTTAAGCCAGTTGGTATCCCCAACAGCTTCAATTTCGGCACCGACATAGGACAGAGCGGATAGCTGGCGCTGCTGACTTTGCATGGCCAACAGGTTTTCGAGGTTCTTGTTGCTCTGAATACCTTGTTCAACTTGGGCGAACTGGCTCAACTGGTCAGTGAACTTGTCACTTTCCATTGGCGATGTCGGATCCTGATTCTTAAGTTGCGTGGTTAGCAGGGTCAGGAACGTATCAAAGTTCGCCGAAAGCTGATTGGCAGAGCTGTTTGATGCGGCGTTGGTATCATTCGTTGAAAGACCAACGTTGGTTAAGGATGAAATGGCCATGGGCTTGTCCCTCTACCTTTCCTATATCCGAATATCGACAAGGCCGTTGGGATTGATCCCATAGCCAATGCCAACATGTTCGGCGAGTTCGGCTCCGCTCAGGACATCGCCATCATCGGGGCTGCTGCCCTGATTGGCTGTCATCTGAGATCGACCATTGCCATCCTGACCTTGGCCACCTTCATTCCTGTGCTCGAAGGTGAAGCTTTGACTGTCTGCATTAAGGCCGGCATCTTTAAGAGCCTGCTGTAATGCACGAGAATCCTGACGCAGCATATCCAGCGTTTCACGGGTATCTGCCTGAATGACACCTTGAACACGGCCATCGTGACCGATTTCAAGTTTCACATCGACGCGACCCAGATGTTCCGGGCGAAGCTGGACCGAAATTTTATCGACACCTTCACTCGCAGCATTGCGGATTGAAACCGCGACCTGCTGCTGAACCGGCTGAGCCGGGGCCTGACGTGCTGTCTGACCTGTAAGGCCGTTGGTGCCAGCCTGATTTAGACTGTTGGTACTGTTGACTTGCCCGTTAACCGCTTGTGCCGATCCATCTGTAGCTGTTGTTGCCGTAACGGCGGTATTTCCATTAGCCGTCGCCGCCTGAGGCTGGGGCGATGTATTGGTGGGCGCTTGTGCGCCTGCCGCTGCGGCCATGGCTTGCTGTGCGGCCTGTGCCGGATTGCCTGCAGACTGTTGTGTGGTGCTGGCATTGGTGCCAGCTGTAGCCGTATTGGTCGTCGTCGCATTTGACGGCGTTTCCGTTTTGCCTTTGCCGTCTCCACTCATGGAGTCAACAACGCGCGAGAGGAACTTGTCGGATGACAGCTCGTCTCCCGTGGCATCGCCTTCACCTGCGGCGTTCATCGCCATTTTGACCGATGCGCCAGCGGCGGGCTGCGATAGTGCGGTTGAGCTCATCAATCCGTCGGTGGTGCCGTCAGAAGCAGCACCATTGGCCGTCATGCCAGCGGCAGGTTGACCATTATTCGCCGCTGCTGAGTTCTGTGCTGTACCAGATACTGCGACCGTCTGTGCCTTGGCATTTGCAAGAGCGAGTGCTTCTGGCGATCCCGGAAGTGGCACGGCCTGAACCGGCTGATTCGGGTCGACAACTGTGTTATCGGCGACGCCGTCTGTTTTTGTCGCTTCGCCTGTACTCTGGCTCTCTTCATTGGTTGCAGTATCAGAAGATGTTTCTTTGGCGGTGCTGGCGTCATCGCCCGATGCATCGGGTTCGTTGCTTGCCTGTGCGTCCGGATCGCGCGGCGTATCGTCGCTGCGATCAGCGCTGACATCTTGATGTTCATCGGGTTTCTGTTCGCGGACCTCGGCATGATCGTCTTTGTCGATATGGCGCGGTTCGTCGTCGCGGCGCGCGTTGCGTGCGTCGTACTCGTCAGCGGCATCGTTGTTATGAAGATGCGCTTTTGCGTCTGAGCGGCTTTTCTCCCAGTTGCTCTGGGCAGATTTTGCCGCGTCATTTCTGATCTGCGCGTTACGTTCAGACCAATTATCTTTGACTGAATTCATCACGTCGCCAAAGCCAGAACCGGCACTTTCCTGCACGCTGGAGCCAGGAATAGAGACGGTTGGCATAATGCTGTTTGTAATCGCAGAGCTGTTCATAATTTCGGTCCTCATCGAAACAGTGTCAGAACATTTGCAATTGGCGGGCCAGTTTTAAGTGTTAACAGAATCCTTATATTTTCAGTGAGTTAGCGCACATTAGGTCCTTGGGGTAAAATTTGCCGAGCGGATGCTCTTCATCCAACAGGGCAAAAACGCCCGTGTGAGTTTGGTGAGACACGTCTGATAGGTGAGATGGAAGATAGAGCAGGGCAGAGGACACAATAAGAAAAAGCCCCCGGCATGGCGGAGGCTTTCAAAATCTTACTTAATATGTCTGCGGTCTACATAGCCTAATTAGGCCGAGATCGACAACGTTGACTTGGCAGGGGCCGGAGTTTCATCGCCTGCCGGTTTTCTTTCGCCAGTCGGCTGTGCCGGCTGACCTTGCTGTACAGCCATGATCGCTTGACGAAGTTCGCCTTCACTTTTTTCAGACAAAACATACCAAGAATCTCTGATCGGCCTGAGAAGCCCGATGACTTCTTCTGCAGCCTGAGGGTCGTTGTGGCGATCAACATCCATCAACCGAATAAGACAATGGGAATAAAGCTGTTCAAGATTGAACGCGATTTCACCCCCTTGATCCATATCTAGGGTCTTTGACAAATGGGCGATCAGTTCCTGCGCGTTGGAGTTCGCATTACAACGGGCCTGAATATCTTTACGCTCAATTGCGTTTTGGGCTTCTTGCAGGCGCGACAAAATTTTCTCATACAACATGAACACCATCTTGGCCGGTGAGGCTGTATTAACTTGCTGCTGCTTGTAAGTATGGGCGGCGTGTTCGTTCATGAGACACTCCTTAGTCTACGGCTGGACATGCTAGTGTGCATGTATGGCGGACAAAAGTTAACTGTTTTCTTTGCCTGCAGCCATCAACTCATCGAGAGAACTCTGAATGTTCTTCATTCGCGCAAGGGCAGATTCCATCGCAATGAACTTATCCATAAGGACTTCTCGCTGTCCGGCGAGGCGTTCGTCAATCCTATCAACCTTGTCGCCATAAGATGTATTTTGCGTCTCGATTTCCGAGATTTCCTGAGACAAAAGCCCGTTTTCGTCGTCAAGAATGGAATCAAGTTCAAAGAAGAACTGAGATCCCAAACCTTTGCTGGTGGTAATGGTTGCAGTGTCTGCAGCCATTTTGTCACCACCGTAAAACAACTTAAGGCCGTCTTCGGTTGTAAAGCTTGATCCACTATTGATCGTTGCAACATTACCAAACGTTGTAACGCCATTGACCGTCTTGTCATAGGTGACACTGTTGATGTCACCAGCAGATGCATCAATGGTAAATTCGTACGTTGCGGCACTTGTCTTGCCACTAAAACTGGTCATGCTGACGTCAGAATTATCCGACTTGCCCCGGAATAGGAATAAGTCCATCACTTCGCCTGGATTGTTCAGAAGTGCTGCGTTTAAAGCGGTTTCGTCAATTTCCAGCGTTTTTGAAAGTGTTGGATCTGCATTTGCACCATAGCCAACGAAATCAATTCCAATTTCCGCAAGCACAGTATAATCGTCTTTGCCCGGTCGGTCGGTTACGCCGTCAGCAAATGAGCCAGCAATCTGTTGCAATGCGGCTTCAATACTCTTGACGGATGAGTTGCCCAGCAATATCGCATCGTCAGATGCCTTTCCTGTGGACGTATCGACAAATGTCTTTTCGTTCACAAAGGATTGAACTGCATTATAAGCTTCGACAAAATCAAGGATGGCTGTTTTGGCCTGATTAAGGTCCTGCTCAATGCCAATGGTCACCGTTGTTCCAGGTTCTGCATCATACAGGCTTATAGATAGGCCATCTATCAGATCGGAAAATTCATTTGATCCACGGGTTACTGAAATGCCGTCAAGCTTGATCAACGCATCATTGCCATCATCAATGACATTTGCTGCATCGATGGTGGTTGCATCGGTCAAAACACCAAGACTCTGAAGAACCGAACCCGTATCGTCGCTAAAGGACATACGATTGGCGACACCTTCTTCAGTTGACGTGAAGATGATTGTACTTTCGGTAGCGGAAACTTTGATAACAGATGCCTGTACGCCGGTGTTATCCTTGGCATTGTTGATTTTGTCTCGAATATCCTGAAGTGTATCACCAGCATTTACTGTAATGCTGGCACTGCCGGTACCACCCGTAATAGTAAATTCGCCTGTTCCGGTAAGGCCGGTAACGTCAGCGCCTGCCGCCACAGCCTGCGTGTCACTTGAAAGCTTGTGGTTGCTGGCAATTTGATCAATTTCGAAGGTGTAGCTACCGGACTCGGCGGCATTTGTTGCGGTAACACCGATCAGAGACGCTGCCGTCGAACCGTTGGAAGAGGCAAAGATTTGCTTTGATTCGAAGACATTTTTAGAATTGTCATAGCTCGTGGCACCATAAAGGTTTGCCATCGAGTCCTTAAGTGTTCCCATAAGCGTCTGCAGCTCTTTGAGCGCGACAAGCTTTTCGTCATTTTTCTCAATACGAGATTCAAGATTGTCTGCCGGAATACGACGTGCTGCAATCATTTGGTCAACGGTATCGACAAAGTCGATATTCGAAGACCCACCAGATAGCTGTACGCGACCATTTTCGCCGACATAAATGTTATTTAGGTTTAAGCTACTCATTGGTTTAGCTCCCTGGGCGCTATCAGTAGGCTTCGCTGTAAGCTTGCATTTCCATCAACCAATTGGTTGGAGCAAGAAGCGTGCCGACTGGTGCCCAATCACCTTATTAAATTTCTTCGTCCACAACACTGCCGAGGTATTCACGCATCTGGGAAAACAGCTGCTGCAGTTCTTTGGACGGAAGTTCGCGCAGGATTTCACCGCTGGCGCGATCTGTGATTTTTGCCACGACGCGTCCGGTGTCTTGATTGAAATTCAATTCAACACGCGCATCGTTGTTTGCAATTTCCGGAATATCAAGGTTGGCAAGAGCCTGCTGAAACTTTGAAGCTGGGCCATTGTCAGTGGTCTGAGGCCGTACGGCTGCCAGATCAAGTTGTTTTGGAGCATTGCTCGTCGTCGCAGAAGGAGCCTGAACAGAAGAACTGCTGCTCTTAGTGGTGCTTGAAGTATATGTGCTAACAAGTTCCATTTGACCCTCCTATGCCATCCTAGGGCAAAGGATAAACCGGATATGGGATGAGGGTTAACCCTCATCCCAACTCGGATATCCGGATTACTGCAAGAGACGCAGCAGGTTCTGAGGCATCTGGTTCGCCTGAGCCAGCATAGCCACGCCGGACTGAACCAGAATCTGTTTGGAAGTGAACTTGGTCATTTCCGCAGCAACATCAAGGTCCATCAGTGTCGAACGAGCTGCCTCGTTGTTTTCCTGTGACGAGGCCAAGTTTTTGGCCGCGAAATCAAGACGGTTCTGACCCACACCCACGTTAGAACGTGCAGTCTGCAGCGTATCAATCGCAGTATCAAGGCCTGCTATTGATGCCTGAGCACCTGCAAGAGTGCTGACGTCAAGTGCTGCAACACCAAGTGCGGCAGAACTGACCGAGGTCAAGTTGAAGGTGAGACGGTCAACCGCGGCATTGTTGCCGGAGCCGATCTGATAGGTCAGGGCGGCCGGGCCGGTCTGCGTTGCAACATCAAAGGTGTTGTTGGCGGTGATATCTGTACCGAACGCAAAAGCAGAGTTCAGAGTAAGGGTGATACCAAGTGCACCAAATTCTACGTCGGCAGTTTGAGCTCCTGCCAAGGCAGTAATACCAACATCGTCCAAATCAACCGACTGCGAGAAGTTCGCCTGGTTCGTATTGGTCAGGGTCATGATGTTCGTGGCGTTGTCAAAGGTGATCGAAATCGTGTCGGCAGCAACAAGACCAGCATCGGTGTTGATTTTGAAAGCCGCAATACCATCAGCAGCTTCGATGTTTGTACCAACAGCTGCAGGGTCAACACCAAAGGTGGTCTGGCCGGAAAGCAGCTGAATGCCGTTGAAGGAGGTTGAGTCCGCTACACGCGAAACCTCGGCATCGAGCGCCTGGAACTCGTCATTGAGGAAGCCGCGTTCGGTGGTTGACAAGTTGTCAGATGCTGCTTGTACGGCCAGCGTTTTCATACGAGTCAGAACGTCGTTGATGGTCGACATGCCACCATCGGCGATCTGAAGCATGGAGTTTGCCTGACCAACGTTAACCGTTGCAGTCTTGAGCGCTTCTACCTGTGAGTTAAGACGTGCACCGATTGCCATCGAAGCGGCATCATCGCGAGCAGAAACAACGCGGGTACCTGACGAAAGTTTAGTCAGCGAGCGGGTCGCCATTTCGTCAGAATTGCTCAGGTTACGGTGAGCAACGTTAGCGGCATAGTTGGAAATAATATTAAGAGCCATTGTATTTCTCCTACATGGATAGCTCGGAACAGCTTGCTGCCGTTCGAGGACTGGCAACATCGCCAGAACTGTTTCCAAAAAGATCTTCCTGATCACTTGGAAACGAATTTGTTTCTACGCTGAAATATACGTATGTATGGTTTTGTTGTCTAGCAAAAAGTGAATAAAAAATTAATGAATAAAAACAGTATGTTACTTCGGGTTCTGTGCTTCGAGTATCACGTTTTGGTTCAATGTGGTTATTAAAGTTACAGCTATTTAGTTCATTCTCATCTGATTCGCGAATCGATTTGGTCGACGCATGATCACTTAATGTTCTTCACAATTATATGTCTGTCTATCTGTGCAGGTAAAAGTAAAGAAGGGCTCGCGAGAGCCCTTCTTTAATAATTATTCGAAAGAGAACGCTCGTGGTGGCGGTTAGCCCTGCAGAAGACGCAGCAGGTTTTGCGGCATCTGGTTCGCCTGAGCCAGCATGGCCACACCGGACTGAACGAGGATCTGCTTGGAGGTGAATTGGGTCATTTCAGATGCAACGTCAAGATCCATCAGCGTTGAGCGAGCCGCCTCATTGTTCTCTTGTGAAGATGCTAGATTCTTAGCCGCGAAATCAAGACGGTTCTGGCCGACGCCGACGTTGGAGCGTGCTGTCTGCAATGTATCAATTGCAGTATCAACACCTGTAATAGCCGCCTGAGCGCCGGCAAGTGTGCCAATGTCAAGGGCAGCAACACCAAGAGCAGCCGAGCTCACTGACGTCAAGTTGAAGGTAAGGCGGTCAACTGCCGCATTGTTGCCGGAGCCAATCTGATAGGTCAGGGCCGCCGGGCCGGTCTGCGTTGCAACATCAAAGGTGTTGTTGGCAGTGATATCGGTGCCGAAGGCAAATGCAGAGTTCAGGGTAAGGGTGATACCCAGTGCACCAAATTCCACGTCTGCAGTTTGCGCGCCCGCCAACGCGGTAACGCCAATATCGTCCAAATCAACCGACTGTGAGAAGTTCGCCTGGTCCGTGTTGGTGAGGGTCATAATGTTAGTAGCATTGTCGAAGGTGATCGAAATCGTATCGGCAGCCACAAGGCCTGCATCGGTATTAATGGTGAATGCGGCAATGCCGTCTGCAGCTTCAATGTTCGTACCAACTGCAGCAGGATCAACGCCGAAAGTTGTCTGTCCAGAAAGCAGTTGAACACCGTTGAAAGATGTGGAGTCTGCAACGCGGCTGACTTCCTGGTCCAGAGACTGAAACTCGTCATTCAGGAAGCCGCGTTCTGTGGTTGACAGATTGTCAGATGCTGCCTGTACGGCCAGTGTCTTCATGCGGGTCAGAATATCGTTGATGGTTGACATGCCGCCATCGGCGATCTGAAGCATGGAATTTGCCTGGCCGACGTTGACCGTTGCAGTCTTGAGCGCCTCAACCTGCGAATTCAGGCGGGCCCCAATTGCCATCGAAGCAGCATCGTCGCGTGCGGAAACAACGCGTGTACCTGATGAAAGCTTCGAAAGTGAACGGGTTGCCATTTCGTCAGAATTGCTCAGGTTACGGTGAGCAACGTTGGCGGCATAGTTGGAGATAATATTAAGAGCCATCTTTCTATTCCTACGTTGGTTGCGTGCGGCGAGTTTACACAATTCACCGGTGTTTCACTGGGCTTTGCAATTACTTAGGAATGTTGCTCAAGCCCGTTGCTCAGGAAACCATCCTGAAAAAGTATACTATCTGCCAGATAATCATTCAATAGGTGTGCCAGTTTACGTCATATGTGCTGTAGAGGTTGTATTTGTTGGCGCGTTAGATCTATCTAATGTTTTTCCGTCATGTCTTGTGGGAATTTATAACCTGCCTTTATGCGGAGAGTCGGCAAATGTTACCTACCAGGTTTGCGACACCAAAACTGGTACATGCCCCTGAATGTGTCAGGGAAACGTTCCTCAAAGCGGCACCATCGATCAAGTTGAAGGCTTTCCGGGCAATTCGGGTTTTCTTTCCGGAACTGGATCAGTGTTTGTGGGGTTGGTGTTTCAAATCCCAGGAACTCCAACCCTAGTTTGTCGAGGGCGGTTGCTATTTCAGGAATTGTAAAACGATGCTCTTGAACATGAAAGATCAAGTCTCTGCAAGGACTCAGGCTGTAAAAGTCACCGCGCATGCAAAGCTGTATGAGTTGCGGGTCGCCTTTTTCCGCAGCGGCAACGATATCCTGCCGACATCGACGCATTTCTGCGGCAGAAGATCCATAGCCACCTTGCTCAATAAACTTACGGGCGGCGATGATGTCGGGACGGCCTTTTTCACTGTAAAGCCCGATTTTCATCAATCCGCCATCACGCAGGAGGTCGACCAGAACCTTCCATCCTGCCAGCGGATCCGCCATATGGTGAAGAACACCACCACATTCGATCATGTCGAATTGTTTGCCAATCTTGTCAAGTTTGAGAATATCACCCTGTATATATTCAAGATTTTTGATCCCGGCTTCACGTGTTTTACGCAGCGCATAGGAAAGACTGCCAAGACTTAAATCAACGGCAGTTACCTTTGTGTCTACAAATCGTGAGGCGGCCTGAATTGCATGTTGGCCGGTCCCGCACCCTGCAACGAGTGTCTCTGGATTTTCAGGTGCCGTGTAATCATCGAGTTTGAATGAAAGCGGCGGCGCGCAAAGCACGTCCTTTACCGGTTTGGGAATTAGATGCGAAGTGTGAATCCAGCGTGGATAAGGGTTTTCCTCATACTGAGCGCGAACGTTTTGAGAGGTTGCGTCCTCAATATCTGCTATCTGAGGAATTGACTTGCGTAATGTCTTTTCGGTCTCAGGTTCTGTGATCTGAAGGCGATACACGGCCGCGCCTTCATCGTTATCTTTAGTCTGCGGGATTTGCGACTTCCATGGCATGGTATTGAGCGGCTCATAGCACGCAATCAGCAACCACAGGTCTTTGGAAGCAGTTTTTCCTTGGGCAAAGAGGCCTTCGACCTTTTGTTTCAAATTCTTCAGATGTTCTTGTTCTTTCGCATCAACAGCGTAGGCGTATTCATTGATGAAACATTGCTGCGCCAATACCGATATGAAGTTTATTTCTTGATCGTTGTGTTCGCCGCAACATGCACGAGAAAGTAGGGCGCGCCTTAGATTGGTCAGCAGTCTTTCTATACGTAAATCCGCTACTGGAACCTTTGTCATCAAGCGCATGAAAAGCGTTATTTGGCTAAGACTCTTTATATCGTCTTGAATTGGAAAGTCTTCAACGATTGCTTTATCAGCGTTGTCGAGAAGGCGCGAAAATTCACCACGATGCCTTAAGGCGCTGATAATTGGGAACATCAGGCTGGCGGGCGACATGTCTTGCTTGTCGAGAAGTGCCAGCAATGATTGTTCCAGGCCGTCACTCGTGCTGGAAAAGGACATGCCAGCGACACAGTCACGAAAAGCGTCCCAATGGCGATCGTTATCTGGCTGAAAGTTAACGGCCTGACTGTGCAGTTTGAGGGCTTCCTGGTGGCGCGACAGATATTGCAGAGCGATGCCTGTTGATGTCAGGATATCCGCGTCCGTCGGGCTTATTGCCCGGGCTTTTAGAAAGCTCTCAAGTGCTTGATCGTATTTCTGCTGTTTGATAAGAATTTCGCCAATAGCCTTGAGGCCCTCGGCGTGGTTTGGTGCAATGCTTACCGTTTTGCGGTAGCATTCAAGTCCCGCGTCAAGTTTGTCTGCGGACGCAAGGAGCGCGCCAAGGTTTTTATAGGCAGCAGCATATTTGGGTTTCAACGCTATGGCGCGACGATAGCATTCTTCAGCCGCAGCAGTATTACCAGTTGTGTTAAAAACCACACCTAAGTTGTTATATGCTTCAGGGTTGTCGGGAAAAATCGAAAGTGAACCCTGCAAGCATTCGATTGCTTTGGCATGTTGCCCAGCTTGATGAAGTGCGATACCTGCCAAGTACAGCGCCGTCGGCTGTTTGGGGTCAATTGCCAGAATATGCTTATACACCTCCAACGCCTTCGAAAGGTTGCCGCTAGAATGGTGCTGTTTTCCTGCGGCAATAAGCTGCTGTATCTCAACAGATGGTGCTGGCATGCTCGCACGAAGGGGACGTGCCGATAATTTTGAAGAACCTGACGTGGACTTTTTTTCGTTGCGACGACGTTCACTTCTGTTCATTTGGTGCCTAGTCTTTTTAAAGGTCCATTTGTACAGGGTAGCGGTCATTGCCCATGACGTGTTGCCATGCTACTTGACGACCTGTATCAACGAGAATTGGCGCGCGCACGTTAGTGGACAGCCTGATGCCTTTGCCATCCGGTGCACTACGAATGGTGACGACCATTAAAATGGCCATGTCATCGGAATTAATAGCCAAGCTTTTATGCGCTATCATCAAATCCTTATCGTCATAAACTTCGCTTTCCATATTGTATGGTGCGACGATGAAAGACAGGTTGGCATCTGTCAGGCTTTGATAAAGCTTGAACTGATCAAGCGAACTATTCGGGATATTGGCAAGCCCAAAGACATGATGTTCCGGGAAGCCAAGTAGGCCAACAGGCATGTAAATGCCTTTTTCCCAGCTGAATTCGATATCGCCGAATCGTGTTTCTACAGTCACGAATTCAGGGGTTTCTGTCTCGGCAACGTTTTCGGTTTCCATGCCCGCTTTACTCCGACGGTCCAATGTTTTAGCTGTGCAACTGGCAAGTGATTGAACAGGCAAAACAGTTAAAGATACAAATTATTATATTAGATAATCAACGCAAATAGTTAGCCAATGATAAATCTGCAGCACGCGAAATCGAAATGAAACTTGCCTGGAGTGCCGTCTCATGCTGAGACAACTCAGCAAGGGTCAACGGCACGTCAACGGTTTCAATGTCGGAAATCGCCTGCGCGGCAAAAACTTTAAAGTCTTCGTGGCGTGCTTCGAAGCGTTCAATATTGGAGATATCAAGACCAATCTGTCCCTGTACGTTAGGCAGATTATCAATTGCGTCGGAAATAAAACCAATCGCGACGACAAGAGCATCTTCATCTTCGGTTCCGGCGGCAACGCCAAGTCCTTGGATCAATTTCTTGAATGCAGGATTGTCGGCCAGAATACCATAAGACACTTCATATTGATCATCAACGCGCGCATTGAGGATGAGTTGGTCACCGTCATAATAATCTGCATCTTCCCGCGGATTGGGGATTTTTTCCATTCCCAGAACCGTAAGAAGGTTGCCAACACCGCTTTCTGAGATGGTGATCGACCCATTTCCAACATTTTCGATATTTAGGCGTGGATCTCCTTCACCGCCCAAGCCCCGCATAGATGCAATTGCACCATTGGTCGTCACGCTGTTGATTGCGTCACGCAAGTCACCAATATCATCGGTTGCGGCATTATAGTTCACAGTGCTGGTAACACTGTTACCATCGACATCTGTACTGACAATCTGAATTTGCCCCGATGTAATGCCAAGCGAGGTAAGCGTAGTTGCGTCTGTCAGAGTAACATCTGCGTCGCTGATATAATTGTCCGGCGCATAAATCTTATCAAGATCAACAGCCGGTTCTTCAGAGCGGCCACCGGCAAACAGATACCGGCCGTCAAGGTTAGTATTGAGCAAGTTGGCGACTTGCTCCATGGCCTGACGAGCCTGTCCGCGAATATTAACGTCGTCGCCCTGTAGGGCAGAACTTGCTTGAATAAGAAGCGTCTTCATTTGCGTCGCAATGGTTATCATGCTGTCGACAGCTGTTTCCATGCTTTGAAGACGCAGCTTAGCTTGCGTCGTGTTGCGCAAATACTGTTCTGTGCGGGTATACTCACCCTCAAGATTAAGGAGGCGCTGGGTGCTGTCGGCAATGCCCGAATAGTCGCGTGATTTATAACCGCTCGATGCTTGGTTTTGCAGATCAGTTACGCGCGCTGCGTTTCGGAGCGCGAGATCCGAAAGCAATGTATGGTTCGTATATGTTGCGACGCGGGTTACCATGAGTGCCTCACTTTTCTAACTCGCAGTTTAAACTGCTCTGAGCAATGCATCAAACATTTCATCAACCGTCGTTATGACTTGGGCTGATGCGGTGTAGGCGCGCTGGAAGATGATAAGATCTGACATCTCTTCGTCAAGGTTAACGCCCGCTTCGTTCTGGATGCGTGTGCTCAAGTCAGTCACCAGGTTTGTCTGGAATTCATAACCACCTTGCGACACGGATGCCTTGGTTGCCGCAGTGGCAACAATGCCAGCAGCAAAATCGGTCAACGAGGTGCGTTCTCCAGAGAGGCCGCCAGCGGCTTCAAACTGGATGTCGGAGCGTTCAAAGGTGTTGCTTAGCGCTAGAGCGGAAGTGTTGTCGCCTTCGTGAACGCCAAAGCCAATCCCCAAGCCTAGAACGGTGGTGAGGCTATCTGCATTGGGTAGCCCACTATCGCTGAAATAGAAGGGGTCGCCGTCGGCATCTTTAACGCTTAGCGTGTAACCGCCAAGTTGACTGTTAAATACGACACTTGCAGTGATGTTGTTATCGGTCAGTGTTGCGCTGTTGTTGATTGCATTGGCGATATCGTCAAGCGATGTCGTACTGTCGTAGTCAATGTTAACGTCGGTGAAGCCACCGCTAACGGTCAGGGTGTAGTTAAGCGGCGGTGGCACCAGCGGACCAAGGTTTGGGATGGCCGCAGCGTTGTCTACGACCGCGGTTGACGTTTCATAGGTATCGGCATTCATCTGGCCGCGTACAATACGCGATGGGTCGTTTTGGATGGCGGCAGATACGTCCATGTTACCAGCGAGAGTCGGCTGATCTTCGGTCATGCCGATTTTACCTGTAAGTGTGCCTGCGTCCGTGATCGTCATGTTGGATGTGTAATCAAGCACAAGGCGGTACCTATTGCCATCTTCCACGATGAAGGCAGCTTCTTCTGAGGCAGCGACAGTCATGCCCGCCCCCTGAAGAGCAGTACGGATATTGTCACGCACATCTTCAAGTGAATCTGTTGCGGCATAGTTCACCGTGATCCCACCAGCCAGAACACCTGATCCAGCGGAGATAGTGAAGGAACTCGCAGTTGCATTCAGAGCTGTGGTAGAATTGCTTTGTGCCGAGGACGTCATCGTATCGGAACGTTTGACTGTGGCGACAAAGTCATTCAGACCAAAGTAATGTGAAAAACCTTGCTCGCGACCATCACTGGTCGTGATTTGTCCATCAAGTTCATTGATTGCGACACGGTTGCCGTCGGATCCTTCGATCACGAGTTGATTGTCAATCAGAGACGCCGTGAGGTAACCACCGGCGTCGGAACCGTTAATGGTGTCAATGATGCCTTGCACTGTTGCCGGGGTTGTCGGCAGCGTAATGTCGGACCAGCTATCGGCGGCGACAAGTTGACCATCGTCATCAAGTGCTGCGACCCGGAATGCCCCAGTTGCTGTCAAAGGGTCACTGGTGGCGACCATACGGTTACCTGAAAGGTTGGTCGGCGGTGGGAATGCCGTGCCTTTGTTATGTTCTTCGTTAATCGCGTCGCGCAATTCGCCTGCCAGTTCATTGATCTGGTCATTGAGGGCGGGAATTTCCGAATCGCGCATATCAAACAGGCCCTTCAGTGTGCCTGTACGCAGCGTATCAGTGATATCTGCACCACTGAGTGATATGCCGGACCCACCCGTGCCGGGTTCGAAGCCTGCGGTTTGGGTGAAGGACAGGTTATTCGGCGTGCGGTCCAGTAGCGTGTTCGCGCCATTAGCCGAATAGATTACGATCGAACCGTCGTTCCGACTGAACGTCGTGACGTCGATGATTTTAGACAACTTGTTGAGCTTCTGATCACGCTGATCTTCAAGTTCGGTCGTCGGCTGGTCAAGGTTGTTAAGGCGCACAATACCGGTATTGAGCTCGGAGATTTCACTCAGAAGTGTGTTGGCGTTGTCGACCTCATCGGTGATCTGGTCGTCAATATCATCACGCATGTCCTGAAGCTGGGTTGACAGCTTCTCGAACGATTCCATGACTTGAAGGGCGCTCTCGATGGCTTCGACGCGCGGCGAGTTCTGATCGGGAGTGACGCCGAGTTGTTCAAAGGCATCTGCCAGGTCATTAATGCGTTGGCTGATGGCGGCATCTGACTGCGGGGTGCCAAACAGGGTCTGGATACGCTGGAAGAATTCATAGCGGACTTCTTCGCGGCCGGCTTTACCCAGTTCTCCACGCATTTCACGCACCAGGCCCTCGTTCACGTTGCGATAGATATCAGCAACCTGTGAACCAGCTCCCTGACCATCAAGGGTAAGGGTTTCCTGTCCGGCGATCTTTTTTGAATAGCCCGGGGTGTTTACGTTCGAGATGTTCGAAGACGTAATCGCAATACGAGCTTGCGCCGTGTTAAGGCCTGAGATCGCTGTGTTAAGAGCCTGGGTTAGTGACATGATATTTGCCTTTAACCTTAAAGCGTTTCATTGACGCTGAATGAACCACCAGTCTTGTTGATGGTCCGGCCATATCCGCCAATTGATGCCTTGCTGGCCTGAGCTGAGCGGTTATAGGTCGTGCAGTCGTCTTTAGATTTATCGTTTACCGCACGGACAATGGCCTGCACCACACGTTCGTTGGTTGCCTTGGCGGCCTGAAGCACGGTCATATTGCGTCGGGCGGTCTCCTGAAAATCGGCCTGAAGATCACGCAGTTCCGCGCGTTCTTCTTCGGGTAGTTCCCGAAGTTCTTCGCCGCGGGCGCGCAATTTAACGACGATCTGTTCGTATTGCATCGACAGGGCAGATTTTTCCGACAGGAACTGCTCGTATTCATCGCGTGCGATGGTCCGAAGGCCCGTGGTTTCACGTTCCAGTAGGGACATCAGGTCGTATGTCACGCTTTTAAGTTCTGCAATCAACTCTTGAGTGGTCATTTTTTCACCCCTCCTGGATCTTAAGGATTTCACGTGTGACAGCATCTGCAATTCCGATGCCACCTGCACGGGTCATCTCTTGGGCATATTGTTCGACCAGCATGGAACGCATCATCGTTTCACCATGGCCACCACCAAACATTTCGTTGGTTTCGATGCCCGAGAACATATGATTGAGCATCTGGCCAAGAAACATGGATTCAAATTCTTCGCCGGACTTGATGGCTTCTTCTTTGGATTTAATATGGCCATCGGTCAGCGAGTTTACACGTGCCGAGATATTGTTCTGAGCGCCGTTCTGTGCACTTGCCTGTGCTTGCGCCATCAGGGCAGTGGAGCTATCAGCCATCATCACATCACCTCGATTTCAGCCTGAAGGGCGCCAGACGTTTTGATTGCCTGAAGAATGGTGATCATATCGCGTGGTCCGACACCAAGGCTATTAAGGCCATTAACCAGTTCCTGCAGGCTAACGCCGCTATTGAGGACACCAAGCTGGTTGTCTTCGCCTTCATCGACCTCAATATTGGTGCGGTCCACAACCTCGGTATTCCCGCCTTGAGAAAACGGAGAAGGCTGTGAAACCTGAGGAGTTTCAGTAACGCGAATGGTCAGATTGCCTTGCGCAATTGCGACCCGGTTAATGCGGACATTTTCACCCATCACAATCGTGCCGGTGTTTTCGTCAATCACCACGCGGGCGATCTGATCTGGCTCAACACGCAGCTGTTCGATATCGGTCAGCAGTGCAACGACATCCTGATTGTAGCTGTCAGGGATGACCAGGCGAACAGTGCCCGGATCGCTGGCGCGTGCTGCAACCTGGCCCAAATAAGCATTGATGGCATCTGAAACGCGGCGTGCGGTGGTGAAATCTGGATTTCGCAGAACAACAGACATGTCTTGCATGGAATTGAGATTGAAATCGATTTCACGTTCGACAATGCCGCCACTGGCGATCCGTGCGGACGTTGGAACGCCTTTGACAACTGTTTCTGCGTTGCCACCAGCCGAGAAACCACCAACTGCAAGGTTGCCCTGGGCGACGGCATAAACTTCACCGTCTGCACCAACCATCGGGGTTACCAGTAATGTACCGCCCTGAAGACTTTCAGAGGTGCCGATGGCACTAATGCTGACATCAATGCGTGATCCCTGACGGGAAAAGGGGGGCAGTGTTGCGGTTACCATGACGGCGGCAATATTATCAGAGTCAATATCTTCGATCTGATCGCGGACGTTGATCCCAAGACGCTCAAGCATGGCGACCATGCTTTGGCGGGTAAATTCTGCATCGCCCAGATCATCGCCGGTACCGTTCAAGCCGACCACAAGGCCATAACCAACCAGCATGTTGTCACGGACGCCTTCGAAATCGGCGATATCCTTGATGCGCGACTGAGCATGGGCCGGGGCCATCTGCGTCAGGGCGAGCATACCCAGCGCGACGGCGATCGTCGCTTTGCGTGCTATGTTGCCAAGACCTGTGATCATACTGTTTGTTCCGCTTCGACTTGGGATGCCTTGGCATCCAACAAATGGTGCGATCGATCATGTTAATCGCGTTTGTAAGCTGTTTTGCGAAAATCGTGCCAACTACCGCTTCGTGCGGGCTTGACCTGTAAGCTGTCGTCTTTGCCGAGTTTATCGGGCGAAAATTACGACTGTTTTTAGATATGGGGACCAAAAGTGCGGAGCCGTTTTAGCCACTCGGCATTTTTTTCCCGTTGCGCGGTTTCCCAGATTGAGGGAGACTCTATCTCATACGTATATAACGTATCGAGGCGTGGGTTTTATTTCGGCAGAATATAGCAGTTTGGAACCCAAACGTCATACGGCGTTAAATGCAAGATATTACCACAGACAGGACAGGCACGGGTCATGAAGGTTAGCGGTTCCAAGGCTGCCGGTACGAGCGGAGCGACGCGTAAAAAGGCGTCTGGCACGTCTGGTGGTGGCGGTTTTGCAGATGCCATGCGTTCGCTCGATTCTGGTGGAGAAGCCAGCGGTGCGGGAAGCGTTCATGGTGCTAGTGGTGTTAGTGCACTGGATGCGCTCCTCGCACTTCAGCAAAGTGGTGATGCACTTGATTCGCCCAAAAAAGCAGGCGTATTGCGCGCCAAAAGCGTGCTTGAACAGCTTGAGGCCGTGCGCGACGGGCTTTTAAGTGGGGCCTTGTCTGGTGCGCGTTTGCAGCAGTTGGTTGGGCTGCTTGATCAGCAACGTGAAAATATCGACGATCCGGAACTTTCCGCCGTACTCGACGAGATTGATCTGCGTGCACGGGTCGAACTGGCCAAACTGGAAGTTTCCGGGCTGATTTAAGTCTGAAATTTCCTGTGTGTCGCACCTGAGAACCCCAGAGTTCTGGGGCTATTCGTATTCATTCATATTTATTTGTTCAATCATCTTGCACCGTTGGCGTGCTGCATCTATATTGCCGCGCGATCGAACAGTCCTGTATAGAGGGCATACATGACTATCACTCTGCCACCAGACTATCGTCCTGCTGAGGACGAAGAATTCATGAACCCGCGTCAGCGCGAATATTTCCGTCAGAAACTTCTGACCTGGCGGGCAGAACTTCTGCATGAATCATCTGAAACATTAGCGAACCTGCAAGATGGCGGGCTTCAAGAAGCTGATCTGAGTGACCGCGCATCTGCGGAAACGGATCGGTCACTTGAGCTTCGTACTCGTGACAGGGCGCGCAAGCTGATTTCAAAAATTGATGCTGCTTTGCGTCGAATTGAAGACGGATCTTATGGTTACTGTGAAGAAACCGAAGAGCCGATCAGTTTGAAAAGACTTGAAGCTCGTCCAATTGCGACCCTGAGCATCGAAGCCCAGGAACGTCACGAACGGATGGAGCGCACACGTCGCGACGATTGATCGCGCCGGGTGATAAAAAAGATAAAGGACCGTGCGAATGCCGGTCCATGCCATGCAACGTCATGGCCTTGTGGGAGATTACTGGTTAGGGATAACCAAAATCAAAAAGCCCGGTCTTTATGGCCGGGCTTTTCTCGTTTCACACAATCAGCCAAGTTTTCAACTTACAAAACCAAGTTACGATAATGGCCTTCGGGCAAAAAAAGACCACCCGAAGGTGGTCTTTTGAGGGGGGGGCTTGTGCGGTCTGCGGGAACCCAGAACGGAGCAGGCCGTCGATCAATGTCTGTCGATTAGAATGGTAGAATGATGTCAAGTACTTCGCTGCCGTAACGCGGCTGCTGAACATCGGAGATGGTCCCGCGTCCACCATAAGAAATACGAGCTTCGGCAATCTTGTCGTAGCCGACTTCATTGGCCGAACTGATATCAGCCGCCCGGATCACGCCGGCAATCTGGACTTCTCGGACTTCGCTGTTGACGCGGATTTCCTGACGGCCGTGAATGACATAGTTCCCGTTCGGCAGAACCTGAATGACAAGGGCGGCGACACGAAGGTTGATATCTTCGTTTCGATCCAATGAGCCTGCACCACGGTTTGACGTGGCGCTATCCATGTCAAACATGGACGAAGGGTCAATCGCTTCGGGCAAGACCTTGGTCATTTCGGCTTCAAGGCCAAACAGGTTGGGCACTGCAAGATCTTCGCTGTTGGTGCGCGAACGGCTTGTGGTGTTGGCAAAGGCTGCACTGTCGGCCATATCGACAACCACGGTAAGGATGTCACCGACCTGACTGGCGCGCTGGTCCTTGAAGAAGGACCGTGCACCCGACCGCCACAGGGAGTTCGGGTTGCTTTCCGCGACCTGTGGGGCAGGCATAGGCAGGCTGACCGGTCGATAGGCTTCTGACTGGGTCGGGTTGTCGATAGATGACAGTTTTGGCGGTTCGCCAACTTCAGAAAGGCGTTTCATCGCGTTGCAGCCAGAAAGTAAGGCTGTCGCGCCGATCATTCCTGAGACAAGCGCGATACGCCGCCATGATATGTGTGTATTTTTTCCGGGCATGTCGTCCTCCTGGGTTCCTGCCAAACATTACGCAAGCAGCGTGCCAGTTTGAAGGTTCGCCTTTGGGAAATTGATGCCGTGCATGGGGATGAAGAGAGACTGATTTCAGCCATGTCTTTGGTCTTGCTAGGTATATTAGGTGCCAAACGTATCCGGCTCAGGTTGTTTCTGGTTTATTGGGACATGGCTGGTAATGCGCGGACGTCATTTTCGCCGACGACTTCCACCTGAACGGTCTTGTTGCTTGTTTGGTTTACGACCCGGATGACGTCACCCTTTGATCCATTTTCCAATGCTTTACCGCGTGCTGTCAGTGACATGTTCTCCGTCACGAGGCGAATGATGACCAGTGCGCCGCGTCGAACAAGGATGGGATTGGTAAAATCACGGAACATAAGCGGTTCATTCGGATTGGCAGGGCGGATCACTTCCTTGCCAATCAAATCGTTTATGTCGCGGATCGCGCCGGACGGAACGCGTTCTGTACGAAAATCACGATATTCCACCTGATCGGGCCGAATGATACTTCCGCGTGAGATGGGTTCAACCAGTACCGGTACGCTTGAAAGGGGGTAATATTTGCCGCTGATGCGATATGTGCGTCTTTGTGCAGTCTGTGCGCCAGTCGTAATGCTGGCGACAAAGCGGTTCGTGCGGCTATTGATATCAAGACCCGTGACGTCAACGGTGGTTTGGGCATCAACGGACAGGTGGATCTGGAAATTCTCGCTCGAAAGATCGACTGTAAAAGGCCGTTCAACACCGTGTTGCGTCAGGGCATCTTCGACAGCGTCCTGAATTTCTTCCATGGTGATAACTTGGCTTGCGCGCGTGATCAAGACTTGATCGGCCGTCGTGCGTGGGCGCCAGTTTATGTTGTGGCGCTGCGCGATGCCATAAAGCCAGCGGTAATCAAGCACAACCTGTTTACCTGGTTGCGGGGCATGGGCCACGGAGATGTCGGCCTGTTGCGGGTCGATCCCGGAAAATAGATCCCCAAGCGTGACATATTGCCCGTCAACCAGCGCGTCAGGTTTGAGCAAGATGTTTTCATCAAGCTGCTGACTGTTGCGAGACAGGCCACTTTTTCCGTTCTGCGAACTCTGCGCAAAGGCAATCTCAGGCCCCAGTCCAGAACCGAGTGCTAGAAACGCAATCGCAAGCGTGAGGATTATTTTCTTTGTATTCATGAGCCTACTATACCACGGAACTGTATATAGGGCGTAAACACAGTTTACGCAGACACACGTGCGGTCAGAACGTGGTCGGCGTAAATTTGGTACGATCAGTCAGGACGCCAAATTAACGTAGGTTGCTGACTGCGCTCATCATTTCATCTGTGGTGGAGATGGATTTGGAATTCATCTCATAGGCACGCTGTGCCTTGATCAAGTTGGTGATTTCCTGAACCACGTTGACGTTCGAAGCTTCGAGGTAACCTTGCAAAACCGTACCATAGCCAACATCACCCGGCGCGCCGGCATTTGCCTGACCAGATGCTTCGGTTTCAAGGAACAGGTTGTCGCCCAACGCATCAAGACCCGGTGGGTTGATAAAGGTGGCCAACTGAATTTGGCCAAGGTTCTGAAGTGCGACCTGACCATCAATCTCGGCAAATACTTCGCCATTGCTGTTGATCGTGACGGAAGTTGCATTGTCGGGAACGGTAATGCCCGGTTGAACGGCATAGCCATCCTTGGTCACCAGCGCACCATTGGCATCGAGCTTTAACGTACCATCGCGCGAATACGCAGTTTCACCGCTGGGCAGGTCGATCTGGAAATAGCCGCGGCCCTGAATGGCGATATCAAGTTCGTTTTCCGTCAGGCTCAAGGACCCTTGTCCCATGTAACGGCCAATTGCGGCCGTTTTCACACCAAGGCCAACCTGAACGCCGACCGGTACAATTGTGCCGGTGTCTGACGAGGGTGACCCTGCGCGGCGCATGTCCTGATACAGCAAATCCTGAAATTCGGCACGCTGGCGCTTATAGCCAGTGGTCGTCATGTTGGCGATGTTGTGTGAGGTTACATCCACGTTGGTGGATTGGGCCTGCATCCCTAGGGCGCCAATATCAAGTGACCGCATTTCTTGTCTCCTTCGTCTGCGCAGACTGTGCGCCAAATTTTACTCAAGGCCGTGTTCGCAAGCCCCTAGGCGCGAATATCACCAAGCTTGTTAATCATATTACGCATCCGTTCATTCTCGCTTTCGAGCGAACGGGTAACGGATTGATAGGTGCGAAGCACGTCAATCATCTGGGTCATGGCCCCGATCGAATTGACGTTTGATTTTTCAAGTGCGCCCTGAACGATGCCGGGGTTCTCGACAAGTTCCATTGCGGCATTATCCGGGTTGCCATCTGCATTATCCGGTGCGCGGTAAAGAGTGTTGCCCGTTACTTTCATTTCCTGAACGTTGTCGATGGTGACGACCTGAAGTTTGCCAACCTGACCAATGTCCGTGGAAATCGTGCCGTCGCCTTTGATTTCGATCTGCCCGTCTGCTTCGTTAAAGAACAGAGGTTGACCAGCGTCACTCAACACAGGATAGCCATCATTGGTGATAAGCTGCCCGCCCGGATCCAGGTTGAAATTGCCCGAACGGGTATACTGTGTGCCCGACGGGGTTTCGACGGCAAAAAACATGTCTGGTTGGCTCAGTGCCACGTCGAGTGGGCTATTGGTATGTTCAATATTGCCGACCGTCGTGTCGCGATACTGCGAGATGTCCTGAACCAGCGAAATTTCGCGTTCGCCGCGGAACGGGGCATCCTTGTTCTTGGCCACCCAGTCTGTGAACATCATCCGCTGTTCTTTGTACCCGGTCGTGTTCATGTTCGCCAGGTTCTGCGAAATGTTGTTCATCATGCTGCGGAGCGTCTTTTGCCGCGACAGAGCGATATATGAAACGTTTTCCATGGTCGACTTCCCAGTTGGGGCAGATGGGCCGATTAAGGCCGTGAATTTCCCAAAGACAAATGCGAACGGCATGCCAATATGATTAATGCATTGTTTTAAAAAGATAAAAATTAGATCCGGCATTTGTTGCCGGGCGCAATCATTGCGGTAATTGCAGAAAGTGCCGCTTGTCAGTGGCAGGGCGGAAAAAGTATTCCGGTTTGGGGGATGGTATGGTCTCAAACCTGCACCAAATCAAAGATACGCCGTCAAATCACAATGACGCTAAATCGTGGTTTAGTTGCTTGTGCAAAATTTTATGAAGACTAAGAATACAAAGAAAACCACAGAAAAATGGCAGTTCTTAAGCCGTATCCTGTAAGGAAGGTGTGCTGGTAAGAGTTTGAGCGCGTATGATGCCCTGACCCGGCAAGTTCTGACTGTCGGTCGTGGATGGCAAGTGTTACGAGCTAATGATCAGAAGAGAAACGGATTTTTAACGTGATAGCGTTATGGCTTTTAATCCGGCACAGTGTTTGCTGGATGGAAAGTCAGAAATCCAGAACGCAGGAATTTGCGAACCAATGGGCGAAGAAGCCGACGAAATCGAAATGGACGAAGGTGGCGGTGGGCGCAGCAAGAAGATGCTGGTCATTGTCATTCTGATCGTGCTGCTTTTGCTTGGCGGTGCTGCGGCAGCCTATTTCACCGGGTTGCTTCAGCCAGTCATTGATATGTTGTCGGGCGGCGATAGCGCGCCGACCGAAGAAGTGATTTCAGAAAGTTCGATCGAAGACGCACCGGGTGTTCCCGAAAACGTCGGCTTTGTTGATCTGCCCGAGATTCTGGTCAACCTGAATGCCGGGGGCGGCAAGCAGAGCTACCTTAAAATCCGGGTCAGTCTTGAAGTTGCCGATCAGGCAATGCTGCCGCAAGTCGAAGAAATGATGCCGCGTATTGTCGACAACTTTCAGGTTTACCTTCGCGAATTACGGCCCGAAGACCTGTCAGGGTCCGAGGGCATGTTCCGGCTGCGTGAAGAATTGCTGATCCGAGTCAGTGCGGCGGCGAAACCAGCTAAAATTAACGACGTTCTGTTCAAGGAAATGCTGGTACAGTAACCTTGTAAAAGCCCGAATGCCAAAATCAGGAACCAATTGCTGATGGCTGATGAAGACGAAGATGATGATGCACTCGCTGCCGAATGGGAAGCCATGGCCGGTGGTGATGACGAGGGTGGAGATGACGGCGGCGAGGATATGGCCGCCGAATGGGAATCCATGCTCGGCGACGATGATGAGGATGATGCTGGCGATGAAGCTGCGGTCAGCAGCGGGCCATCTGCGCGTGTCCTAAACCAGGACGAAATTGACAGTCTGCTTGGTTTTGATGATGGGTCTGGTGCGGGTGATCAGTCGGGCATTCAGGCCATCATCAATTCATCGATGGTGGCTTATGAACGTCTGCCGATGCTTGAGGTGGTGTTTGACCGCCTCGTACGTATGATGTCGACGTCGCTTCGTAACTTCACATCTGACAACGTTGAAGTGTCGCTTGATAACATCCTGTCGCTGCGATTTGGGGATTACCTTAACTCGATCCCGTTGCCTGCAATGCTGGGTGTGTTCAAAGCGGAAGAATGGGACAACTATGGTCTTTTGACCGTTGACTCGGCCCTGATTTATTCCATCGTTGACGTGCTGCTGGGCGGGCGCCGTGGTACGGCTGCCATGCGTATTGAAGGGCGTCCTTATACAACAATTGAACGCAACCTTGTCGAACGCATGATCCATGTGGTCTTGGGCGACCTTTCCGCCGCGTTTGATCCGCTGAGCCCTGTGACCTTCCGGTTTGAACGTCTGGAGACGAACCCGCGTTTTGCAACGATTGCCCGTCATGCCAATGCGGCCATTGTGGCCAAGTTGCGCATCGATATGGAAGATCGCGGTGGTCGGCTTGAGCTTCTGATACCGTATGCGACACTTGAGCCGGTTCGTGAACTTCTGCTTCAGATGTTCATGGGCGAGAAGTTCGGTCGCGATTCCATCTGGGAAAATCACCTCGCAAACGAGCTTTGGCAGACCCATATCAACCTGTTGGCAGTGCTCGACGAGCAGGTGATGTCGCTGGGCGATGTTATCAACCTTGAGGTTGGCAACCGTTTGATCCTTAATACCAGTCCGACGTCGCCAGTTGAGGTGCGTTGTGGTGACGTCCCGCTGTTTAAAGGGATGATGGGGCGCAAAGGCGACCGCATTGCGATCCAGGTACGTGATCGTGCGCGCATAAACGAGGAAGATTAGTCAATGGACTTCGCGTTCTATCTGGATCTTGTGATGATTGTTTTGCTAATCGCAACGATCATCTATGCCGTGATCCTGAACCGAAAATTGGCGGCTTTTCGGCGCAGCCGCGAAGACATGCAGAACTTCCTGACAGCATTTAATGCCGCAAACGAACGCGCGGAAACCTCGATCAGGGCGCTTAAGGAAATGGCCGAGGATTCCGGTGAAAAATTGCGCGAAGATATCGAAAAGGCTGAGGCGCTTAACGAAGACCTGACCTTTATGGTGGATCGCGGTGAAAGCATCGCCAACCGTCTTGAAAAAGCGGCAAGCGATGTCAACGCGGGCCGCCGGGGTGGAAATTCTGCGAGCGGTTCGAACCCATCATCAAAATCGGGCAACGCTGGGTCGGGCAAACACACTGCCGGGGCGTCTGATTTGGCGTCATCGGGCAAAGATCGCAACGATGTGATTGATGATCGCGACGGATATGGCGTGGAAACACGGGCCGAAGAATTAGCCGCCCGCATGGTGCGCGATATGGAACGCGGTGGCCGCAGTGACGCCCAAGACCAGGACCCTGAACCACGGATGGGCAAAACAGCCGGTGGATATGATGATGACGGTGGCCGGTCCAGAGGCGGTTATGGCAATGGTGGTTCAGTAACTGGTAACGGCGGCATGTCATCTGATGTCTATGATCAGGATGAAGACGCCGGTCGTTCCGAGGCAGAGCGCGAATTGCTCGCGGCATTGCGATCAGTTCGATAGAGGGGTGCCCGAACACTGTTTGGGGCTGCCGGACTTGTTATTATGACATTCGTTTTTATCTAAAGAGTGTGGTGTCATTCTGTTAGATTAAAGACAAAACAAGCGTGAAGGAGCATGGGCACAAGATGCCAAATTGCTTAGGTGAATAAATGTCTGGTGTGCGTATCCTGCCTTTGGTCGTTCTTGTCGGCCTGATGGTGTTGTCAATGCGGGTGGTCAACCTGTTCTCGGAAAGTTCGGATAAAGCCGAAATCGCCGAAAACACAGGTGTGAGCATGGTGCAGATGGCGCAGGCGCAGGCCCCTGCCACCGAAGAGGCGGCAACGCCGCCTGAAACACCGGATGCCGGGGATCCCGGCTTGGATAATCCGGCTGGCCTGACCATGGAAGGTGAACCCATGGAAGAAGGCGACGTTCCGCCAACACTTGGCGGTGATCCGACCCTTTTCACACAGGAAGAAATCGATCTGCTGCAGAACCTTTCGGTGCGTCGCGGAGAACTTGACCGTAAGGAACAGCGCCTTGATGAACGTGAAAGCCTGATTGCTGCGGCTGAAGCCCGCATTGATGCCAAGATCGACGAAATGAAATCGTTGAAAACGGCGATTGAGGGGCTTGTCGAGACCAAGGAAATTCAGGAAGACGACCGGATCAAAAAGTTGATCAGCGTCTATGAAAAAATGAAACCAAAGGATGCAGCCCGCATCTGGAATGATCTTGATATGAATATCTTGCTGCAGGTCGCTCTGGGCATGCGCGAGGCAAACACCGCAGCCGTGTTGTCAGAAATGACACCAGACCGCGCGCGGGCCTTGACCTCGGAACTGGCCTACAAGCAGGACATCAACATGCTGCCGTTGCAATAAGACGGCAGCTTAATTTGCACTAACGCGCGTTGCACCTTGTTATTGAAGGGTTGGAACGTGCAATTATTCGAGTATAGTCAATGTGATGGCGCAAACTGGTAATGGTCAAAAACCTTGATTAACCATTATTAAATATGTACATCACGATTATTAGGGGCCTTACCAATATGCGCGTTTCGTGCGGTAAGGGTAAGAGATCAGATAGCTGATGGAGTTGTGAATGGCCGTCGATCCGAATATGCCGATCCTGATTGTGGATGACTACAAAACCATGTTGCGTATCATCCGTAATCTTTTGCGGCAGCTCAACTTTACGAATATTGAAGAAGCGACCGATGGTAGTATGGCGCTTCGTAAGTTGCGTGAAGCTCCGTGCAGCCTCGTGATTTCTGACTGGAATATGGAGCCGATGACAGGGCTGCAGCTTCTTAAAGAAGTCCGTGCAGATGCCAAGTTGAAGGACCTGCCCTTCATCATGATTACGGCAGAAGCCAAGACCGAAAACGTGGTCATGGCGAAAAAAGCAGGTGTATCCAATTACATCGTTAAACCGTTCAACGCAGAGACGTTGAAGGGTAAAATGAAGACTGTTATTGGTGATTTCTGATCAGGGGCGCGGGACATTAGTCCCGCGATACCGTTATGTCCAAAGCGTCCAAGGACGAAATACGCCAATTGTTGAATGATCTTCATGCGCGTCTCGAAGGGGATGATCTGAAGATTGAACAACTCTCTGAACTGATGGATCAGCTGTCACGCTTTGTGGGTGACAAGCCGACCGGGGATCAGAAGCGTCTGTTTGGTGAACTTGACGAGCTTTCAGGCATCATTCGCAAGATGAAGTCTGAAATCGCGTCGCTGCGTCCGGACGATATCAAGGCTGAATACATTCCCAACGCAACAGACGAACTTGATGCGATTGTGGATGCGACAGCGGGGGCGACCCATGAAATTCTTGATGCCATGGATGCACTTGAAGAGTTCGCTCGGACGTTGCCCGCCGAACAGGCCGAAATCGTAACCAGCGCAACAATGCGTGTTTACGAAGCTTGTAACTTCCAGGATATTACAGGGCAGCGTACGACCAAGGTCATTAAGGCTCTTAAATCCATTGAGGAACGTGTTGAAGGACTGGTGGCGGCATTTGGTGATGAAATTGCCAAATACGCAGCAGCCAATCCGAAAACGAAAAAAGAGCCAGAAGGTGATGAGTCACTTTTGAATGGCCCGCAGCTTGAGGGCAAAGGCGTTTCGCAGGCTGACATTGACGCGATGTTTAACTAAGTGGCGTTGATATGGCGGAGATAGAGGACGACGGACCTACACCACCAACACCTCCTGCGAATGGTGCGGTGGCGCTGTTTCTCGCTCTCTATCTGTTGCTTTTGGCGTTCTTTATTCTGCTCAATACCATTTCGACCTTTGAAGAGGTCAAAACACGCGAAGTGCAGGAAAGTCTTTCTTCTGCGTTTGCGTCTATTTTACCCCCCACGACCAGTTTGCAGACCGTTACCTCAATCGAAGGTCCGGTTGTTGCGGCCGAGGACATGCAGGACAAACTGGGGCATCTTTTCCAGACGGCCATCAAAGTTGTTCGGGTTCAGGTCATCCAGCCCGGAAAATTGATGGAAGTCATCATGCATGTGGATCAGCTGTTTGATCCCAATTCCATTCTCATTCGCGAACGTCAGTCCGAGTTCATGGACCAGCTGGCAAGGGTTTTGGCCGATGATCAGGGCTATGCGTCTTATGAAATGGAAATGGTGATGGGCAGTGAAGTCGGCTCCAAGGGGACGGTCGAAATTGAAAACAACCTTCAAATCGCCCGTGCCGGATCATTCGCCCGTGAATTGATCGACGTTGGCGCACCACAGGATCATCTTTTTGTGGGTATTGATCCCGGCGCTGATCCATTTATCGTGACCTTCCGGTTTTTCTGGAACCTGGGGCCGAAAGAACCACCCCAGCCGATTGAGCGTGAAAGCGGTGCACCAAATGGTGCAAATGACGGTGCAACGCCTGCTGGCGTCGCGCCAACTGGAAACGGGAACACCGGTATCTTTGCGCCGCAAAGAATGACCATCCCGCTTCCGGGTGGGAACCAGCCTGCTGTCAATCAACCAATCCCGCTTGGACCGCAGGCAGGGGGAGGGAGCTGATGGCTGAAGAAGAATTCAAAAAGCACGAAACTCGAAGTGGTCCACCGGTCTGGATGCTCAGTCTGGCAGATTTGATTTCGTTGCTGCTGACATTCTTTGTCATGCTGTTTGCAATGTCGAAAGTCAAAATTGACCGCTGGGACGAGGTTGTCGATTCTTTGTCGCAATCGATCAAACCATCGCCGCGCGAAGAAAATGACGAACCGATGGCCAGCCTCAACATTCCGCGCGTTTATCGCAAACCGGCAATGAACCTTGATTATCTCAGTGCCGTTATTGATGATGCGATTGATGATAACCCGGTACTTGGCGATGCACGCATGTCGCGTGATGCCGACAAACTTGTGATTTCACTTCCGGGTGATCTGTTGTTTGTCAGTGGCAGTTCGGAAATGACCCAAAAGGCACGGCAGGCGCTTTTTGTGCTGGGTGGTGTTTTGCGAAACATCGGTAACCGTGTCGGTGTGCAGGGGCACACGGATCCCAGACCGCTCAGCGGACGAGGCGTTTATGCCTCAAACTGGGAACTTTCGCTGGCCCGTGCTGCGGCTGTTGCGAACGAATTGAAAAAATCAGGTTACACAGATTACATAAATATTTACGGATTTGCTGCATCAAGATACGACCAGCTTCCTGAAACGGTCGATGAAGATACGCGCTTTGAAATGGCGCGTCGGGTCGATATCGTCATCGAACCCCATGGCGGAAGCGGGATCGGAGGCACGTAAGTATGGCAAATCTTGCTGTGCGCATCCTGCTGGCGGCTGCGATCACGGCTGCCACGGCAATTTTATTGCCCATTAGCGGAATGCGCCCTGCAATGGCCCAGGCGGTTGATCCAGTGATCATCCGTTCCGGGATGCATAGCGGCTATGGACGAATTGTTCTGCAATGGAGCAAGCCGGTCAATTACACCGCTGAAATCATCGGTGATCAGCTCGTTGTGCGATTTGACGCGCCGCTCGTCGCATCCCTGCGCGGGGTGCTTACCCCGGTTTCTGAATATGTTGCAGACGGTTTCTTTGATCCGGATGGCCGCACAGTTGCCTTTGTGCTGCGTGATGATTTCGAAGTGCGGGCCTTTAATGTCGGCAGCAACGTGGTTCTTGATATCCTTGATAAACCACAAGCCACTCCACCTGCGCCAACACCGCCGCTGCCGACCAGCAAACCTGCTCAGCAAGAACAAACGTCACCGCAAGTGACACCTGCACCGACCGTGCCGGTTGAAACCACAAATATTGAAAACACTGATCCCGATTTGCGCACCCTTGATGTGCGGGTTGGCCGTCATCCAACATTCTACCGACTGGTTTTTGATTGGCCCAATCGTACCGAATATGAGTTAAGCGGCGCGCAAGGATCACAAACGGTTGAATTCGCATCCCCAGCACGCATTGACGGGGCGGCAATTTCGCGTCGTCTGCCCGAAGGGGTGCGCATTCGCCAATCGGCGACAAACCCGCTTGATGTGGCTATTGATACAGATCCACCGCGCTCGTTGCGCCATTTCCGATCTGGTAACAAGGTTGTCGTTGATATTATGGGCGCACAGCGCGCCCCGGTCAGCACCGCCGAAGACGACAGCCGCCCGTCAACGACAGCGACCCCCAGCACCGCTGCAACGCCGCCTGCACCCGCATCTCAAAGCAGTGCACCGGCTGCGCCAGCTGCTCCGCCAGCAACAGCCAATGCCGATTCCGGGCAAACGCCAGATGGGCTCAGTCCTGCGGCGAACGACGGGATTGATCCGACCTCACCAGAAGCCTTGGCAGCACAGGCGCTAGCGGATGCTCAGCAAAGTGGTGCGACGGTGGGGGGGGCACAGGAACGCGAAAGCATTGGCGATCTGTCGGTTACGGTTGAGCAAACGGCAACTGAGATGTCGCTTAACTTCCCGTTTGGGCAGCCCGGTGGGGCGGCAATCTGGTCACGTGCCGGGTTCTTGTGGGCGGTATTTGATGTTCGGGCCAATCTTGACCTTGAAGCCGTCCGTCAGGAAGCAGCCCAGATTGTCGGGGTGATTGAGCAGATCGACAGTCCCTATGCGACCGTTGTGCGCCTGACCATCCCCGAAGGGGTGGGGCTCTATACCACTGTCAATGACGCTGGCGATTGGCGGGTCACGCTGCAACAAGGTATTCTGCAGCCGATTGAAAAACTTGGCCCCTCGATTGAGCTTGATGAACAGACCCGTGCACGCCTGATTGTGCCGCTTGATGATATCGGGCCAACCATTCCGATTGATGACCCGGAAGTGGGCGATATGCTGCGTGTTGTAACCACATCTCAACGGGGTTATGGCATCGAGGTTGCCCTGCGCTATCCAGAATTCGAAGTGCTGCCATCCGTGCAGGGGGTTGTGGTCGCGCCCATGAACGAAACTGTACAGGTTACCAGTCGTAGCGACGGTCAGGCCGTGGTTGTTACCGCCGAAGATGGTCTTAATATCTCGCCTGAAGGTGCGCGGTTGCTGGCGTCCGCAACCGGGGTGCGGGCTGCGACGGGCGATGGTCGCGAAGGGTTGATCTTCGAGCTTGATGACTGGCGACGCGGGGGGCTGGATAATTATAACAACGCCATTCATAAGTTGCGCGGGGCGATTGCGCAAAGTGGTGACGAACATCGTAACAAGGCCCGACTGGAACTGGCGGAATATTATTTGGCCAATGGCCTTGGGCCAGAAGCAAATGCCATCGTTTCCGTTATGGAAGAAGACGATCCGCTGATTGCGCAGAAAGTCCAGTTCCGTGCCTTGAAGGCGGCGGTCAAATTCCTGAATCGTGATTACGCCGAAGCCGAACGACTGCTTGACGACGACCGCCTGAAGGCGATCCCGGAAATGCAATTATGGCGGGCCGTGACCCTTGCTGCACGCGGGCGACCGAACGAAGGCGCACGTGACTTGCTTGAAAGTGTCCATATTCTTGATTTCTATCCGCCAGAACTTCTGGGGCGGATCGGACCGATTGCGACCGAGCAGGCACTTTTGGTTGGCAATCCCGAAGCAGGCATGGACCTGATTGAAAAAATGCTGCTGACCAGCGGGTTATCCGAAAGCAAGATCATGGATATCCAGTATCTCAAAGGCATCTTCGAAGAGGAAGCTGGAGAACTGGAACAAGCAGTGGCGACCTGGGATCAGGTGGCCGAGGGCGAAAACCGCAAAGCCCGTGCCCATGCCATCTTTGACAGAACAGAACTTTTGATGCGTTTGGAGCGGCTGACAGCCGATGATGCGATCGAACAGCTTCAAAAGTTGCGGTTTGCATGGCGTGGCGATGCGTTTGAGATGGCGTTGCTCAAACGTATTGGTGAACTGCAGATCGAAAACAAAGACTTCCGCGATGGATTAAATACCCTGCGTCAGGTTGCGATCTTCTTCCCGAATATGCCGGTTGCCATAGAAGCAACTGACTTGATGCACAAGACGTTTGAGAACCTCTATCTGGGCGACGACATCAACAATATTTCGGCGATCAAGGCGGTGGCCCTGTATGACGAGTTCCGCGAACTGACCCCGGCCGGTGAAAAGGGTGATGAGCTGATCCGCCGTCTTGCCGACCGGATGGTCAGTGTCGAACTGTTTGAGCGCGCCGAAGAGTTACTCGAACATCAGGTTGATTTCCGCCTTGATGGGGTGGAAAAGGCACGTGTTGGGGCACGGCTTGGTTTGGTCTATTTGCTTGATAGCAAACCTGAACAAACCATCAGTGTCATTGAAAAGACCGAAGAAGCGGGCATTTCCGAAGAGCTTGATACCCAGCGGCGTCACCTTAAGGCGCGTGCTCTTTTGGATGTTGATCGCGGGGCCGAAGCCATTTCATCGCTTGAAGGTGATTTTTCCAAGAATGCCGAACTGCTGCGGGTCGACTACTATCGTGGAACACGTGACTTCTTATCGGCGGCAGAAACCTTCCAGCGTCTGGTCGGAGGGGATCAGGGCGATGTGATTGACGGGTTCTCTGACGAGCGTGCGCGCTATGTCTTGAACTGGGCAGTAAACCTCGCGATGGGGGGGCAGGAGCGGACGCTTAATATGCTCAAACGTCGCTATGGAGAGGTCATGGCCGCCAGCCCGTTTGCAGAGGCATTTAATCTGATTACCTCGTCACCGACACAGGGTTTGATCGATTATCGGACCTTGGCAGACAAGGTTGACGAGGTAGAGAACTTCCAGGGCTTCCTCGCAAATTATCGCGATCAGTTGGAAAAATCTCAGCTTAGTGCTATAAATTAAAGCTCGAACAATGGTGTGAGCCGCATGCGGAGCTAAAAAGCACCGATTTGCGCCCTTTTTCCGTTGATGTTTTGGTTATGGCGAAAGAGTTGCTGTGATGGATCGCGCTTTAAAGATGGTCTATTATGATGACGTAAAGGTGGAAAAAGACATCTTTGCGCAGCTTTCGCTTGCCGAAAAGCATTTTCAGGGCGCAGGAATGCCGCGTGATGAAAGTGCGACTCGACGTATCCTTGACCAAATTCACCGTCAAAGCCGTGCGTTTGCTGCGATCTGCTATGGCTACATGCGCAGCAAGGGAATCGGCGTTGCCGAGGACCTTGGCGAAGGCCAGCAATGGTACCGCGAAGCGGCGTACTGGTTTAACGAAGAAGCATCATCGGGTGAGTCTATTTCGGCCAACAATCTTGGCTATCTTTATGCCAAGGGGCTTGGCGTTCAGGAAAATGCGGAAACCGCCGCGCACTGGTTTGAAGAAGCCGTTGAATTTGGCTCCGTGGCAGCACTTTATAATCTTGGTGTGTGCTATCTGAACGGCTGGGGTGTTTCTCAGGATGATGAAACGGCAATCGAGTACCTGCAGCGCGCGAGCGCACTGAACGACCCGTCAGCAGCCAGTGTTCTTGCCTATCTTTATCTTGAAGGCCGTGGTGTTAGCCGGGACCCATCCAAATCTTTTGAATACAACATGCGCGCGGCACGTGCGGGCAGCGTCGAAGCCGCATCGGCCCTTGGCTATGCGCTTGGCGTTGGTCTTGGTGCTGAACGCAATGTGGCCGAAAGCATCAGTTGGTTTGAAATGGCCGCCAGCGAGGGTGATGCATACGCGCAGGCCAATCTTGCGATGTATTTCTGTCACTCCTCGGATCTTAAGCTGTTTAACCGCGGCTGGACGATGTTGACACATGCCTGTGATCAGGGCGATGTGTCCGCCAAATATCAGATGACGCAAATCCTGATTTTTGGTGTACCCCATCGTGAACCCGACTACGCCGCAGCACTTGATATTGCGATGGATTTGGCTGAGCTTGGCCATCCCGGCGGTTATCACCTGATTGGGGTGATGTATGAACACGGCCTTGGCGTGCCTGTTGACATGGTGCGTTCGGCGACGTGGTTTGAACGTGCCGCACGCAAAGGATCTGCCAACGGTCAGGCTGGCCTTGGTCGCCTGTATGCCATCGGCAATGGCGTGGAACAGGACAATGTGCTGGCGTATTACTGGCTACGTATGTCGTCCCCTGCCGAAGGCAGTCAGGCATACCGCGAAATGGAAGCCGTTTTGGCCCGCATGAGTGAAAAAGAACGTCGCGTGGCCGAAAAATACGTTGCCGAAAATCCCGGCCCACGCCGCGGCAGCTTTGGTTTGAAACCGCTCGAGAATGGTGTTTTCAAATCGGGTACCAAGTTCGGGAACTAAAAAGCGTAGCGTTTTCTTCGCGGAAATGACGGTCGGGACGATACGTCCAACGCACTAAAAAGCCGCCTGCACATGCAGGGCGGCTTTTGTTTTGGGCGGTTGGTTTTTGGGGTTCGGCGCTTTCGGGGGCTACCCCCCGAAACTTTCCACCAAAGATCCGGCAATCAAGTACCAGCCGTCGACCATCACAAAGAAAATCAGCTTGAATGGTAGCGAGATGATGACAGGTGGCAGCATCATCATCCCCATCGACATCAGGATACTTGCAACCACCATGTCGATGATCAAAAACGGAATGAACAACAAAAAGCCGATTTCAAACGCCCGGCGGAGCTCGCTGATCATAAAGGCCGGGATCAGGGCGCGCAGCGGAATGCTTTCGGGGGTGGTGACTTCGACCTTTGCCAAATTAACAAACAATTCGAGGTCGCGGTCGCGTACCTGCGTCATCATGAAATCATGCACCGGGCTTACAGAACGCTCAAACCCTTCGAACTCATCAATGTCGCCATTGATCATCGGCTGAATGCCCTCATCCCAGACCCTTTCAAGGGTTGGCATCATGATGAACAGGGTCAGGAACATCGCCAGGCTGACAAGAACCTGATTGGGTGGGGACTGCTGAATGCCAAGGGCTGTTCGAAGCAGGCTGAGGACTACGATGATACGGGTAAAGGACGTCACCATCATCAGGATGGCCGGTGCGATGCTCAGGATCGTGATCAGGCCGATCAACTGAATCATGCGTCCCGATGACGTCACCCCCGGGCCTTCGCCCAGATCAAAATTAAACGTTTGTGCATGAACCGTATCGCCACCGATCAGAATGGCAATCAGGGGCAACAGTGACCAGATCGCACATAGCGTCAACCAGCGCGGTGCGCGCCACCGTGCGGGCGACGACGCGGTCGTGTTGTGCGACGTATCGTTATGATCGAAAGAACGGCTCATACGGGGGTTTTCCTGTCGGTCGTGTCGATGGTCTTGCGGGTGGCAGACAGGATATCGGCATCTTTTTCCCCGGTTTCCGGGGGATCTGTAACGTCACTGTCGAGAAGGTCGGTAAAATGGGTGCCGATGTTGCGTTCAACGATCATATCGCCATTTGGCCCCAACAAGACCAGATGTTCGGTATCATCACGTTTGAGAAGTACAAGACGGCGTTTGGTATCAACAGGAACCACTTCGACAATGGACAGGCGGCGTTTAATACCGCGCCGGTTGATGTTGCGCGCACCAGGCACAAAACGCCGTGCAATCAGGGCAAACACCCCGATAATGCCCAGAACAAAAATCAGGGCAGCAACAAACCGGAAATAAGCGCTTAGTTCCATCAGGTAGTCATCCCCGTGATCGACCCGAGACTGTCCAAAAGTGACGTCTTACCCGCAACGACCATATTTCTGTTTACCGCGACCACACCGGTCACACAAGATGTCAAACCGATGTTCGCACCGGTAAGGCGTTTGAAATCAGCCTTTTGCCACCATGGAAATCAAAAACCCTTATCGGGTTTTGGCCGCATGGGCATAGGCGTTTGTTGCCTGTGCAGTGTTACTGATGCCACGCAGTTGACGTTGAAGGTCGGCGTATTCCTGTTCCATATTGGTTTCAAACAGGGCCAATTCATCGGTAAGGGCTGCAAGCAGCGGTGTCACATCGGTGCGTTGTTCCGGGTTCATGGAACGGGCCTGCGCACACAGATCGGCAACTTTGGTTTCAAGGGCTGAAAGCTCAACAACCTTGCCGTCTTCAAGATACCGCTGACTGGTTCGGATCAGCGACAATACGCGCTTAAGATCCTTCTTGAACTGATCGGGTTTGAAATGTTCAGGGCTCATGATTGGCCTTCCCCGTTTCGATCACCTGATGGTGCAGCCGAGACCCTGTCGGTCGGCTCGGTCTGACTGCGCGATGGATCGCCGTAAATACGGTTGATCCGGTATATATAGTTCAAAATCTCGGCGACGGCAGCAAACGCTTCAAGCGGAATTTCGCTTTCGACTTCAACCGCCATCAGTATTTCCGTCAGATCGGTGTCCTTGCGGACCTTGATCCCGTTGGCAAAGGCCACCTGCAATATCTGTTCCGCAACGCCGCCTTCGCCCTTTGCACTAAGGACCGGGGCGTTGTCACGACCATGCGCATAGCGAAGGGCAACAGCCTTTTGCTCAGACGTTCCGGGCGCGGCAAATTTTTCCGTTTTGGATGCCGGTGCGTCCGTTATGTCATATGTGGGTTTTTTCCCGCTCATACTGCCCTTCAACCCGGGACGCTTTTGCCTGAATTTCAAATCTCAGGTTCGACCATAGACCCGAGATGGTCAACAAATCGTTGTCGAACCAGTTCACCACAGAAAGTTGCAATATAGGAGGACAGATGTCCGGGCCGGATTTAGGATATCCGCGACGTTAACGACGGGTGTCGGTTAAACGGGCACTGGAAATGGTGCCGCCCGGCGCGGGGACGGATCAAATGTCAGCTATCATCGGCGTCCTTGCCGATGTCAGCTTCTTTTTCGACCGTTTTGGCGGATGGCGATGAAGATTGTCCGAGATGACGGATAAGGTCTTCGCTGACGGCGGCAGAACGGTTTTCTTCCTGAATGCGGTCATAGAGTTCGCGTCGCAGGACCTGAACGTCTTCAGGGAATGTGAAGCCGAGCTTAACGGTCTTGCCACGGACCTCAACGACAGTGACCTCGATATTGTCGTCAATGACAACGGAGTCGCCGACTTTTCGTGTGAGATAGAGCATACGGTGTCCCGGTTTCGCTAGATGGCAAACATAATTTACCAGATCGTGCACAATATGCCCGCTTTCAAACGCGCGGTCTAGTACCAGCCTTCATTTGCGGGAAATCTATGCGAATTCAAGGATGTTTTCGGCTCTGGCACGCTTCATGCATTTAGGTTGGCAGGATTGTTCGGCGCGGCAAAAATCGCCTCTTTGATCAAACCGGCCCCGCAAGGGCGATGGCGTTAACGTCGGCTTTACCCGCGCACCCAATACTGAGCAAAGCGCAGACAAGGAGCAGAAAATGGATATCGGCAAACTTGGCATGTTCGCCAACCTTAAAGAAAAGATGGACTGGCTGACACAGCGTCAGGAAGTCATTGCGCAGAACATCGCCAACTCCGATACGCCAAATTACCGCCCCGACGATCTGAAAAAGTTCGATCCGAAGAATATCGGCCGCGATCGCCAGTTCATTCTGGCCATGAACGCGACCACGCCGGGCCACAGCCAGGGCCTGCATAAACCGCAAAACTTCAAGGACGAGGAAGTGCGCAAGAACTACGAAGTCGCACCGGGTAAAAACGCCGTCATCCTTGAAGAACAGATGGTCAAGATGAACGAAAACCAAGTCGATTATCAGACCATGACCCGTCTTTATTCCAAGCAGAAATCGATGTTCATTTCCGCCCTCGGCCGCATCTAACCCGATCGTAGAGAGTTAAAATCATGGAACTTTACAAAGCTTTTCAAATCTCTGCTGCTGGTATGCGCGCCCAGGGGACCCGTCTTCGTATTGCCGCGGAAAACGTTGCCAACGCCGATAGCCTTCCGACCCAGCCGGGACAGGACCCATATCGCCGTAAACTTCTGACGTTTAAAAATGTCATGGACCGCGAAGTCGGTGTTGAGATGGTTAAGGTCAATAAGGTCGTGCCTGATCGCTCCGATTTTGGTATGAAGTACGAACCAAGCCATCCAGCAGCCAACGATCAGGGGTACGTTCAGACCCCGAATGTCGAAACACTGGTTGAAATGATGGACATGCGCGAAGCACAGCGTTCCTATGAGGCCAACCTCAATGTGATCCAGTCATCGCGCAGCATGTTGCTTAAGACCCTTGATATCCTGCAGTAAGCAGTCATATCTAAAGGACCAAGACAAGTTTAAGGATCTCAACCGATGGTCTCCAGTTTCAACGATGCCATTTCTGCCTACCGCAATGCGGCTGCGGGCAAGACCGATACCGTCGCCGAACGTGTCACCGGTACGGGCAATACCGTTGATCCGGGGGAGAGTTTTGCCGACATGGTGCGTGGGGCGGCATATGATGCCCGCGATACCATGGTCAACAGCGAACAGATGACCCAAAAGGCCATTACCGGCGATGCTGAACTCCATGAAGTTGTGACGGCGGTTTCGGCGGCTGAAGTGACCCTGAGAACTGTGGTTGGGGTGCGTGACAAAGCTGTTGAGGCGTATCAAAGCATCCTGAACATGCCGGTCTGAATGCAGGCATGATGGCGTAAAGACGAAACCGCACGATAGACCGTGCGGTTTTTTGTTTTTGAAGAACCATTTGATACAACAGGAAATCATGGCAATCGGGCGGCCATATCCTGTATGAAGAATGAACCGGCGGCATGATCGCCAGCAAGAGTACGACGAGGCGGGAAGACCAGATGGATCAAGCGGAAATCATGGATGTGGCCTATGACGCAGTTTGGACACTGCTCAAGGTGACCACGCCGCTGATGTTGATCGCACTTGGGGTCGGTCTGGTCATCGCGCTGTTTCAAGCCCTGACACAAATTCAGGAAATGACACTGACGTTCGTGCCCAAAATTCTGGTGATTTTTGTGGCTCTTCTGGTGTTGTTGCCGTGGATGATGACGGAAATGGTCGAATTTATGGGCCGGATGGTTGATCATTTCATCGGACTGCCAAATTAGCGACGGCTCGCGGGCACTTGTTTTTTTGTCCATGTGCAACACGCACGCGTTATCCCGCCACTGTCATTCGCCCCGTTTCGTAACCCAAGGCAGCCAAGGCAAGATGGATCTTCAGGAGTTTCTTACTCTTAACGTCTATGTCGTCCTGATGAGTTTCGCCAGGGTCGGGGCCGCTTTTATGTATATGCCCGGTATCGGGGCGAGAAGTGTCCCCGCACGCGCCCGTCTTTTATTTGCTTTTTGGGTCGCGGTCGTGATTTCCCCGCTTGCGGGGCCTTTGTTCCCGCCTCAGCCTGCGGATGCGGCGTCTTTGCTGTTGGCTATTGGGTATGAAATTACGGTCGGGCTTTTCTTTGCCTTGTTCGCGCAAGTCATGCTGGCCGGTTTGCAAACAGCGGGGGGCATTATTGCCTACCTGTCATCGATGGCTAATGCTTTTTCATCTGACCCGCTGTCGGGCGCGCAAAGTGCGGTGACCGGCAACCTGTTGATTCAGGTCGGGATTGTCTTGTTGTTTGCCACCGGGATGGATCACTTGATGATCCAGGCCTTGTTTGAGAGCTATACCCTGTTTCCGCCCGGCGGGGCCTTGCCGGTTGGCGATATGAGTGAGTTTTTCGCCCATGCGATCAGTGACAGCTTCATGATTGCCGCCCAAATATCGGCACCGTTCCTGATTGTTGCGCTGGTATTGCAAATCGCACTCGGATTGTTAAATAAACTGATGCCGCAATTACCGGTTTTCTTCGTTGCCATGCCTGTTCAAATTGGGTTGGCACTGCTTTTATTGACGCTGGCATTGCCATCCATGATGATGGTGTTTCTTGAATACTACGAAAACGGACTTGAGGCATTTATCAATCCGTAGGGCAGAGTGCTCCGATTGTCGGGGTGATGCTCTGGCCATGAATGGGTAGCCAATGGCAGAAGAAGACGACAGCCAAAAGACAGAAGACCCCACAAGTAAAAAGCTTGAAGACGCGCGCAAAAAGGGTCAGGTGCCGGTTTCCAAGGAAGTCGGTAACTTCATGCTGTTGTTTGGTGGCGGTCTTGTCTTGATGATGCTTGGGCCGAGCATGGCCGAAGCTGTTCGCGATCTCTCGCTTGGCTTTATTGAACATCCGCACATGATTGATGTTAGTCGGGCAGGCATGCCGATCCTGTTTAAGGATGTGATGCTGGGAATGCTGTGGGTTCTGGGCATCCCGTTTGTGCTTTTGGTTTTCTTTGCGGCGGCCGGCCATCTGTTACAGAACGGCCTTGTGGTGGCCGTCGACCGGATCGAACCAAAGCCAGAAAAGCTTAACCCACTCAAAGGGCTTAAAAATCAGTTTTCGATGAAAACGATGGTTGAGTTCGTCAAGAATGTCTCAAAGCTTTTGCTGGTCGGTGTCGTTCTTACACTTGTGATCATGCCAGAACTGGTTGACGTCGAACTGTACCCCCAAATACCATTGGCCTTAACGCTTGAGCGTCTCTACGACATGATCGTGATCTTGTTGATTGCGACCATTTCACTGACGGCCGTGATTGCCGGCTTGGACTTTGCCTACCAACGGTATGAGTTCAACAAGCAGATGAAAATGTCCAAGCAGGAAATCAAGGACGAATATAAGCAGACCGAAGGCAGTCCGGAAATCAAGGCCAAAGTCCGTCAAATCCGTATGCAACGCGCTCAACAGCGCATGATGTCAAACGTTCCCTCTGCCGACGTGGTGATTACCAACCCGACCCATTTTGCGGTCGCACTTAAATACGACATTGATACGATGGGTGCCCCGATGTGTGTCGCCAAGGGGCAGGACAACATCGCGCTTAAAATCCGTGAAGTGGCCGAAGAAAACGGCGTGACCGTCATGGAAAACCCGCCGGTTGCCCGTGCGCTATTTGCCACGGTTGAAATCGATCAGGAAGTTCCCCCCGAACATTACAAAGCCGTCGCCGAGATCATCTCGTTCGTGTTCCGTCAAAAAGGCAAGAAGCTGGGATAGCGGACTTATTGCTAAATTGTGAATTCCGCCCGGCTTCGGCGTTTCGACATTTTTCCACCTCAATTTCGGCATGATCCTGATTAAAAACGCGCAGCTTCTAAACAGCGTGCTCCGTTGGCATGCATGCCATACGGGGGATTCGTTGCGCCAACCAACTGAAAGTGGAAAATATTGTCTATTGTGAAAAATCATGCTGGCCGTCTTGTCGCGGGCAGTCTTGCGGTCCTGATATGTATCGCGCCCTTGTCTGTCAGGGCAGAGGACACCACGGATGACATCGTGCAAACCGTACGTGATCTTGAAGGCCGTCTTGACGCCCGGATCGGTATTGCGGTTATGGACACTCAAAGCAATCAGAACTGGCATTATCGCGGGGACGAACGTTTCCCGATGACCAGCACGTTCAAAGCCCTTGCCTGTGCCGCGATCCTGTCGCGGGTTGATGAGGGGAAGGAAAACCTTGAGCGTAAGGTGGTCTTTGCAAAAAGTGATCTTGTGACCTATTCACCGGTCACGGAAAAACATGTCGGGGCGCCGGGTATGACGATTGGGGCATTATGTGATGCTACCATGTCGCTAAGTGACAATACCGCGGGCAATTTGATCATGGATGCACTGGGCGGTCCCGATGGGGTAACGGCCTTTTTGCGTGATATCGGCGATAATACGACCCGTCTTGATCGACGTGAACCGGAACTGAACGAAGCCGTTCCGGGGGATCTGCGCGATACAACCACGCCCGATGCAATCGCCCGAACCCTGCGCGATCTGGTTTTGGGCGATGTGCTGTCCGATCCATCGCGCCAGCACTTAAAAAGCTGGCTGGTCGGCAATAAGGTTGGCGGGCCATTGATCCGGGCGGGCATGCCCGATGACTGGGTGATCGGTGATCGCACCGGTGCTGGTGGCTACGGATCGCGGGGTAATATTGGCATTATTTGGCCGACCGGGCGAAAGCCGCTGGTTGTGGCAGTTTATATTACCCAAACTGATGCGTCGTTTGATGCCCGTAATGCCGCGATTGCCGAAATTGGGAATGCCATTGCTACTGCTGTCGCGGTAAAGACCAACAAGGAGCCATTGTGACGGCTCGCCGGTATATAACTTGCTGGTATAAATAGAACCCTGAGTGGGGCGTCGGCACCTGCTGATCGCCCCGCCATATTATTTATCCTTGAGGCAAGGGGACAAAACCCGCCCGACGATTACAAGGTGGTGCCCGGTAAAACTTGCCGGTAGCCAGTCGTCTCATAACCAGCTAAAAGTATAGACTATTGTGATAAGTTATTGGCTTTAAAGGCGGTCGCGTGCTGTTTCGGGGGCTCATCCTTGCTGTAAGTGTCGCATTTGTTGCGTTTGTCTATGTCCTGCTTGAGGTCATGGCAAAGGCAGGTCTTGATGCGCGTCTGATGTGGATCATCGGGTCGATGGTGACCGGGGTCGCAATTGTTGCGGTCGGGGCATTGTCGCTGTCTGCGCGTTGGCGCAATGGCGGGCATGACGAACTCGGCCCCGTGATCAATGGTCTTTCGAAATCCGATATCGGCGTTGCGCTGATTGATGCTTATGGCCGGACGATCTATGCCAACCCGGCGTTCTCGCGCAAACTGGCGATCGAACCCGGGGCGGATATGCTGTCTGCCCTTGAAGCACGTCTTTCCTATCTTGATATCGGCAGTGCCGATCTGGCCGAACTTCGCACCCGTGCCATGCGCGGCGAAGGCGGGGAGATGTACATCGACCTGTCGCGATCTGAAAAGTTTGTTGCGGCTGATCATCTTGCGACACCCGATGATGCCCAGGGAGACCGCGAAAACATAACCAACGCCAGTGACGACACTGCGCCGGTCGCAATGGCAAATGGCGCATGCCTGCGCATCGCGGTTACGGCGGGTAATGCCCGTTCCGGCCAAATGTTATGGACGGTCGATGGTGTTGATCCGTCTGTCATGACAGAGTCCGGTGCGTCGGTATTGATGCCGTCGCATGGCGAGGATAGCCCATTCCAGATTGCCGCCCAGCAGGCCGACGATATGCCCACCATGTTGCCCGCTGTTGCCGGTGCGATTGCGGGTGGTCTTGAACATGCTGATCAAATGATTGAACGTCTGCCGGTCGGGGTGTGCGGGCTGGATGAAGAAGGCCGAATTCTTTACCTCAACCGCCGTTTGGCAAGTTGGCTTGGCGGCGATCCCGAAGATTTCAACAGCGGGTCACTTGAACTGGCTGACCTGATTGTCGGTGACGGGATCAATGGCGAGGTCAAGCTTAAGGTCAAGGGCGGCGAGCCGATCCGATGCTTTGTCACCCATTCGATCAATGCTCCGGGCACGGGCCCGGTTCGCAGTCAGGCCGTGATCTTCCCCGATCCGATGCCGGCCCACGAATGGGAACATGCACTGGCAGAAACCGAGCGCCGGGTACGCTGGTTCTTTGATGAAAGCCCGCTGTCGATTGTGCTGGCTGATATGTCGGGGACTGTGACCGATGCCAACCGGGCCTTTATCGTTACCGCCGGGCAGCGCCATGAAAATGTGGTGGGCCGGTCGATCCTTGAACTGATCCTGCCCGAAGACCGCGACGAGGTTGCGCGTTATCTGTCCAAGGCCGTTATGGGCATGGGCAAGGGCGGTCAGATCGAAGCCCGCCTTTCGGGCGCGCGCGGTGTTGCTGCACAGATTTACCTGCAACGGGTTGCCGGGCGTTCGGGCGAAGCCGGTGCGTTGCTTTTGAACTTCCTTGATACGACCGAGCAGAAGAACCTTGAGGAACAATTTGCCCAGTCCCAGAAAATGCAGGCGGTTGGTCAGCTTGCCGGTGGTGTGGCGCATGACTTCAACAATCTTCTGACCGCGATGATCGGGTTCTGCGATCTGTTACTGTCGCGCCATGGTCCGGGTGATCCGAGCTTTGCCGACATCATGCAGATCAAACAGAATGCCAATCGTGCGGCCAATCTTGTCCGGCAATTGCTGGCGTTCTCACGCCGTCAGACCCTGCAACCCAAAATTATCAACATCACCGATGCGCTGGCAGAAATGTCGAACCTGCTGCGTCGCCTGATTGGTGAGAAGATTGATCTTAAGGTCAATCATGGCCGTGACATCGGGTTGGTCAAGGTTGATCCGGGCCAGCTTGATCAGGTGATTATTAACCTTGTGGTCAATGCCCGTGATGCGATGGCAGGCGAGGGCGGCGTCCTGACGGTTCAGACCAGCACCGAAATCATTGACGAGCCAAAGGCAACTGGCACGGAAGTTATCCCGCCGGGCGATTATATCGGCATCAAGGTGTCTGATAACGGCATTGGTATTCCCAAGGACAATCTGACTCGCATTTTCGAGCCCTTCTTCTCGACCAAACAACGCGGCGAGGGGACCGGGCTTGGCCTTTCGACTGTCTATGGCATTGTCAAACAGACCGGTGGCTTTATCGCCGTTGACAGCGAAGAAGGCAAAGGCACGACCTTTACCATCTATCTGCCGCGCTATGAGGCGACCGAGGAAGAGCTGGCTGAAACGCAGGCCGTCGCCGAAGAAGCCCCGTCCCGTGATTTGACGGGAACGGGGGCAATCCTTCTGGTTGAGGACGAAGACGCGGTGCGGACCTTTGGCGCCCGTGCACTTCGCAGCAAGGGTTATGAGGTGCTCGAGGCCAATAACGGCGAAAACGCGCTTGAAGTCTTAAACAAGACCGACAAGACGATTGATCTGGTGATTTCCGATGTGGTGATGCCCGGGATCGATGGCCCGACCCTGGTCCGCATGCTGCGTGAACAGAAACCGGAACTCAAAGTCATCTTTATCTCCGGCTATGCCGAAGATACCTATCGCGATGAACTTGACGAAGAAAACGGCGTGCATTTCCTGCCCAAGCCGTTCTCGCTCAAGGATCTGGCGACCAAGGTCAAAGAAGTGCTTTAAGTCTGTTGGACGTCGATGCCCAGTTAAGCTGACAGGTAAAAGATCGAGCTCAGATAAAGTCCCAGCATCGCAACACTTTCCCATCCGATATTACCGATCCCGCGTTTCTCGCGGTTAAGCATGCCGAGCAACAATACCCCGGTCATCAGGATCACCAGCCCGATGGTAAACAGGTGCTGGTCGGTAAAGGCGGCATAAATCGATCCATCGCGATAGGCAATATCGGATGCGGCGAGGAACAGCACGTCAAATGCATTCCCGCCAATGATATTGCCAAGGGCAAGGTTCACCGCCCCGATGCGAACCGCAGCAATGGCCGAAACAAGCTCGGGCAGTGAGGTGGCAATCGCGGTCAGGAAGGTGCCCACAGCGGTTTCGCTCATGCCGGTTTTCTCAACAACAGCAAGGCCGCTTTGTCCGATGGTGTGCCCTGCAACCGCCGTCACCCCGGCAAGGATGAGAAATTCACTCCAAAGGCGCAGGTTACTTTCGGGGTGTATGTCTTCGTCGTCTTCCTTGGCATCTTCGTCTGTCACATCGGTTTTCTTGGGGTGCCACATCGGTTCGCTACGGATTTCTGCCAGCAAGGACAACCCGAAGCCATAGATGACAAACAACAGGATCGACGCCGGATGAATGTGAAAGATCATCCATTCTGGCCCAGCATAGGCCAGAATTGGCACGGCAAGCATGCTCACCAGCAAGGTTGCCTGCGCCAGACCGGTTGCACTGGCCGCAGCATGTTCAAGGTTGCTTTTGCGATAGACAATATCGGCCGCAGCCAGAAAAGTTGTCTGTGCGGCAATCCCGCCCAGCGCATTCCCAATCGCAAGATCGGTATATCCCTGCCATGCGGTGGTGACCGACAGCACACTGCCCGGAAGGCTGGTAGACATACCGACAAACAGGGCACCGGCGATGATCTGTCCCATGCCGGTACGCTCTGCCAGTTTGACGGCAACGCTGGCCAGTCGTACGCCAGCAAAACCAATGGTGATTGTGCAAATGGCAAATATCGTAATGATTCCGGGCAAGGGTAGCTCGGCGATGTCAAAGGGCATGCGGCGTCTTTCGAAAATGTCGGGTTCCCATGCCTTTAACTTCTGACGAAGCTTCTTGTTCCACGAAATGCTTGTCGTTCTAGAAGAAATCCGGCGCGGAAATAACCTGCAGTTCCTGTTCTGAAAACCTTCTGGTTTGCATTCATTCAAATTGGCAAAGGACGCCCGATATTATGGGGCGTCCTTTTCTTTTGCGGGCTTTATGCGGCAATTTCGTCGTCGGTCGGACCAAAGATTTCGTAATGAATCTGGTCGTGTGAAACGCCCTGTGTGTGAAGGTCATTGACCATTTTACGCAAAAACGGCTTGGGTCCGCACAGGAAGAAATCAGCCTTGGAAAACGGTGTGTTGTCCTTAAGCCAGTCGGTCGAGATATAGCCGGTCAGATCATGGGTGACACCGGGTTTATCCTGGGGTTCCGGGGCACTGTAAAACGTGGCGACAGACATGTTGCCATGCTGATGGGCGATCTTGTGAATATGGGGGCCCATCGCATGGGTTCGACTGTTTAGCGCACCATGCACATAGTGGGTTTCCACATCAGGATAATGCGCGCCGATGGTTTCAAGTATGCTGACCATCGGGGTTAATCCAACCCCCGCTGACAGCAACACCACCGGGCGTTCGGGCTCGTCGGGCAAATAGAAATCACCGGCAGGCGGGGTGATTTCAATGATGTCACCGATTTCGGTTGCTTCATGCAAGAACCGCGACCCGCCTTGACCTTTGGGTTCAAGCTTTACCGAAATTCGGTAGTCCTGATTGTTGGGCGCGCATGAGATCGAATAATTCCGCTTGATTTCAATACCATCGGCAAGACCAAGGCGCAGTGTAAGATACTGCCCCGGCCGATGTGCCAAAACCGGTAAATTATCGACCGGGGAAAGGATGAAAGAGGTAATAACCTCGCTTTCGGGGTATTTGGCCGTAACCCGAAACGGGCGCCAGCCTGTCCAGCCACCGGTCCGGCTTTCAAGGTCGGTGCGGATGTCAGCTTCGCGGCCAATCAGGATATTGGCCAAGAACCAATAGGCATCCCCCCACGCCGCGAGGATTTCATCATTGACCTTATCGCCAAGGACTTCGGCAATCGCCCCCAAAAGGGCGCGTGCGACATAGGCGTAATGTTCAGGAAGGATGTGATAACCGATATGTTTATGCGCAATGCGTTCGACGACGGGAACCAGCGTGTCCAGATTATCGATGTTGCGCGCATAAGCCAGAAGGGCCCCGGCAAGGGCATGGACCTGTGATCCACTGTCTCCTTGGTTGGAGTGATTGAACAATGCCCGGATGTGGGCATCCTCAAACAGCTTGCCATACATGATTTTGGTGATGTCCGTGCCATAGGTTGAAAGGGCGGGGACAGTGGATTTGACCAGCGTGATGGTGTGCGGCGAAAGGGGTTTTTGCATAACCGGATCTCCTCAAAGGTGGTGTCCAGACACAGCAACACTGTTCAGCTTTTGCGAAGCTGTGCGGGACAGGGCGAAAGAATGAAAAAGCGTTAGGAACGGCAGCCGGGAACCGGGGACGGAAGGCCCGAAAACGACGTTACCCGGATATTCCCGATGGATGTAGCCCGCCGTGGGTTGGCTCATACATCACATATTTCAGCCGGTCGGCGATGCGTGCGGCTTTTATCTGCATCAGTTGGGCAACCTCAACCGGCAACAATTCGGTGGTGGTTTGTGTCCATAAATGCAGCCAGCGATCGAACATTACCGGGGTGATTTCATGGGCGTGCAGGGCATGCAGGGCCAGTGGGTTTCCCTTGTATCGGCCCGTGGTCAGCATCAGTGACGACCAGAAATCCTCAAGCCGGGCAAGATGTTCATCCCAGTCCTCAATAACGCGGGAAAAGATCGGGCCAAGTTCCGGGTCTTGCCGGACACGCTGATAAAATACGGCCAGCACTTCGGGGAGCTTGTTGGGATCAAGGGCAGGAGATGTCATGACATGGGTCTCGTTTAATAAGTATTTAAAATGCATATATATGGTTAAATAGGTATTGTAAATGCAAATTAATATAACTCAAAAAATCATCGTGCTATGATTAACGTAGGCCATTGATATGTATTTGTTTTTCGGAATTCATATCAATCAAAAGATCGAACAAACCGCGCTGCCGCGACAGCACATCGGCCAATGTCATCTTATCGAGTGTTTGGAAAAACGACTCTTCGGCTTCCTTAAGGATCACGGCCAGCCCACAGGCCGGTGCCAGACGGCATTCACCACCGTCTTCGCGCATGCATTCAACCAGCACGGACTGGCTTTCAAGTTGGCGCACCAATGTCCCGATACAGATGTCTTCGGGTTTGCGTGACAGTGCAATGCCCCCGGCACGCCCACGCACGGTTTCAAGATATCCTTCTGCCGCCAACCACTGGGTGACCTTGGCCAGATGATTGTATTTGGCATTGTGAATGGCGGCAATTTCGCGGGTCGACATCAAGGCACCATTTGAGGCTGCCAGATGCATGATGACCCTAAGGGCGTAATCGGTAAAACGTGTAAGCTGCATACCGTCATTCTAGTCGAAAAAGATGTATTTGAAATACGAATAATACTGCACTGATCTGCAATGCTTTGTTTTATGCATGGTAACGGGCTTAACACTAAAAATTACCGGGCGCCGGATTTGTCTGGTCGCCTTAAACGGGGAGGGGGCTCAGAAATTTAAACCCCTGATTTTCTATGCCGTAATAAAGTCCTGTGAACTTATCCTTCCGATGTAGCCAAATGTAATCTTACCGATTATCGTGGTGCCATACCGGATCGGAAAATAAGGTTCGGACAGGCCGCAGGTCACAATTTTCTGCGGTTGTACTGGTTGGAACGGCATATGTCCCGCAAGGGATAACAACAAAAAAAACGAAATGCCGTGGGGTTTAGATGGCGCGTAATCCAAAGAACAGGTTCGTTCGATCCTGTTTCGTTGCCGTAATTTTTGTAATCGCTCTTTTCCTTTCTTTCAGTCTATTGCCCGCAGCGCATGCTGCGGAAAAATGCCTGCGCATCGGCATGCCTGAAATTTACACCGACCAACGCGGTATTGAGCCCTATCGCACTGTCATGGCCGAGGCCGGGCTTTGTGTCCAACCCGTTCCGATGCCCAATGCAAGATCCGTTCTTGCGATACGAAGGGGCGATATTGATGGCCTGTTTGCTGCTGTGAACGATTTGCCCGATCTTGCGGGTGTCGCCGTTGTTCGGGGTAAGGTTACACTGGGGAACGTCAAGGGGCTGTTGATTGTCCGCAGTGGCGATGTTTCCGGGATTGGGGATCTAAAAGACGAGCTCCTTGGTATCTGGCTTGGCGAAACCTGGTCAAAAAACCTGATTGCCAGTTACCCAAACGTCATTGGGGTTCCACGTGGCCCGCAAATGATGCAGCAAATGCTGCGCGAAGGTCGACTTGATGCCATGCTCATGGATGCCTATTCGCTTAAGATTTCTGGCGGGGTCCCCGACGGGTACAAGGGCATTCCGATTGCAGATATCGTCGTCCATAGTTGGCTGCGCGCCGAATTTGCCGAATTCCTGCCCAAGCTGGATGAAGGCACACGCGCATATCAAAAAAAGCTGTTTGCTCTATCGCGCGAGCCCTGACCCTAACGATCAAGATGTTCGATGCTGTCTTGGCTGTTGGTTGCAATCGCCTGATCGTGGCCACGATGGGTGATGTCAATCGGATCCCCGGTATTATGATTGGGGCGCACGCGACCAAAATAATCGGAAAGTTTCTTGGCAACATCTTCGGGTTTGCTGACCTGACGCAGGGTAAAGCTGTGCCCCAAACGGTCGGTGATGTGCAAGTTACCGTAATCAAAAATATTGCCGACGACACTTTTGCTGATCCGGGTCGATTTGATCGACTCAAACCCGCGATCATCCTGATCCTTGCGCAGCACACCGCTGCGCGTAACGATGCGGTTGTTGGTGATCACACGTTCAAAGAAAAACAGGTCCCGTATGGCCGTCAGCGGCAAAAGGATGCTGTCCTTTGCGGCCTGTGTCGAAATGCCAAGTGCGCGGCGCAGGATTTTCCAGACAATTGAAATCGCAGCAATGATCACGCCAAACAGGGCGATGGAAAAGACAAACTCGTATTCTTCCCAAACCTGATCAAGGGCGGCGAATGCTTCGGGCCCGGTCAACAGGTTTCTGAACTGTGGCATCAGGAAATCGTAAATTGCGCGCCAGTGATAGGACGCATAAATCAAAACTGAAATCCAGATGATTTTAATAGCCCCCGGCACCAGAACCGACACGCCGGAAATCGGCAAGTCCATGATCACGACTTCACCATCCTGAAGATGGCGGCGGATGCCTTTGAACGGTTTTCCAGTCGTTTTGTTCTGGGGGGTGTTACGGGGGGATGCCATTGGTGCTGCGATATCCAGATTGCGATGTGTTGAGATGAGCATACGGTGGGGTGGAAAAATCGCAAGCCATTGAGCGATTTGTTTGAGATGCGTTTTGTTTCACGCACCAAGCGTGTAATTTGAAGTTGCAACACCGTAAAAAATCGCGCTTATCATGGCGGCCTGCTGCCACCACTGCCGGTCACAAAAACACTCTTTGGAAACGCGCCCCATGGTTCCCTACCTCGGCGAAGCCGCCGCTTTTAGTGCCGCCCTGTGTTGGGCGACATCAAGCATGATTTTTTCCAATATCGGTGGCAAGGTCGGGGCGCAAACGGTTAATCGCGGGCGGCTGGCCTGTTCGATTTTTTGCCTGACGATCCTGCATTGGGTGATGGAAGGCCAACCTTGGCCCAATGCGGTGACATGGGAACAGCTTGGCTGGCTATCGCTGTCATCCATCCTCGGCCTTGTGATTGGCGATGCCATGCTGTTTCAGGCGTTTGTCATGCTGGGCGCGCGTCTTTCGATGCTGTTGATGTCAACCGTGCCCATCATGGGGGCGGTGTTGGCATGGGTGTTGTTTGATGAAATCCTCATACCAATTGAAATTGCCGGTATTGCCTGTGGCGTCGGGGGCGTTTTGTTGGTGATTGTCGGTAAAAAAGGCCGTCCGGTGGGATTGGCCGGACGAAATTATGTGATTGGTATTCTGTTTGGTCTTGGCGGGGCGATTGGTCAGGTCAGCAATCTGATCACGGCCAAATATGCTCTGATCGGCGGCTATTCGGCCCTGTCGGCAACATGGATCAGGACCATGGTGGCGGTGATTGCCATGTGGGGCTTTGCGCTTTTGCTAGGCCGGGTGCGCCGGACTGTTACCGCCTGTATTGCGCCTGATGTCGGCAAATGGCTGTTTCTGGGTGCGTTGATCGGACCGGCGGTGGGGGTGTGGTTGTCGATGCTGGCGGTGCAAAATGCGAATGTCGGGATTGCATCAACCTTGATGGCGCTGCCACCGGTGATCTTGATTGTCTATGAAGTGACGATCTTGCGCAAACCGGTCGGCTGGCAGGCGGTCATGGGCACCTGCCTTGCCTTTTGCGGTGTCGCGCTTTTGTTTATGCACTGATGTATTTTGGGCCGACCTTACGTTGGTTTGACCCGCCGGGACCACAGGAATACGCCACCAAAAAGATTGACCAAAAGGCTCATACCAAACAGAGCACCTGCCCAAACGGGCAAGTCAAACAGGGCGGATGTTCCGCGCAACGATGTATGCGGTTTCGTGGGGCTGGCCTTTGTCGCCGTTGCGTCGTTGGGGCCGAGTTCGGGTGCATGATGGGTCAGATTAACGATGTGTCCCATGCCATCGGCAACCTTGATCTGCCAGCCGTTTGACAGCGCACCGGATATATCTTCGCCGATGGTTTCCCGATCAACCCCAAAGGCAAAATGGCCGGTACGGTCAGTGCGGGCCTTTTGCCATGTTTTGCCATTTGGCCCGATGACGATGACCTCGGCAAACGCCATTGGCGTCCCGTCGGTATAGCCAAAGCGATAATTAATTGTATGACTATTGTCTGTAACCTGCCATCCGGCCCCGTGGGCATGTGCGGTTGACGACCCTGCACAAAGCAGGGCCGTCAACGCCATTACCACAGCGGGCAGCGGTTTGATCATTTGTATGACTATTCGTTTTGCCATGAGTCTGACCATGCATCTGACCTCTGAGGGCATCGATTTAATCTGCGACATTAAAGGTAAAGGTCGCCCGTAGGTTATGACCGCGAATGCCTTGTTCCTGATCAGAAACATCGGTGGCAACCCGCACCACCCACATGCCAGGCGCACTGATGCGGACCTTGGCAATGCCGCTGCCGCGTTCATCGGTCAGTGTTTCACTGGCATAGGCCCATGACGACGGCGTATCGGTAAATCCGCCGTAAGTCGCCAAGACCGTGGTTGTCAGCGGCTGCCCATCAAGCAGTATCTGGAACGTGGCATCCTGACCGATTGCGGTATCGCGTGGATCAGAAAGCGGGACAATTTCAAGTTTATCGCCAATCGGGGTTCTGACGAAATCATCGGCGCCATCGCCGGAAGCTGCGCCGACCAGATGTTTGGCAAATTTTTCATAGCGGACCGCGGCAATCGCATCGGTATGTTGATCAAGACCGCCTTCCTGCCAACCATCCGGGGTCTGCGACCAGACAACGGGTAGGCGATGCGCTGATAGCCACGCGGCCGTTTCTGGCACATCAAACGTCCCGATCAGGTTGGGGGCGTCGGGGTTGATTTTGAAATCAAGGGCTGTTTTCTGATCGCGCGTGATCAAAGTCGCACTAAGATGCTTGGCGGCTTCGGCTTCTTCCGGGCTGCCAAAAATATGGCTCGAATCAAGTGTGAAAGTCGCCGTATCGCCTGGTTTGACATCGGTTGTGCTGCTAATCGCGGTGAATTCGTGGGCGGTTGCCGCACCGCTCAAAATACAGCCAAGGGCGGCAATAATCACACCGGGTGCGAACTTTGATTGAAACATCTGCTATCCTTTGGGAAATTAGGTCTATAGAAAAGACGTTATGAACTTTTCAAATTTGTTCATACGAGTCAAGCTGATGATTTTGAAAAGGGAATTGAGATGACCCGCATCACCGTATCGATTGAAGATGATCTGATGGAGGCCTTCGATGCCTTTCTTAATCAGCGCGGCTATACCAACCGATCCGAAGGATTTCGCGACCTGATCCGTGAAAAGCTGCAAAACACCAAGCTTGCTGAAGATGCAAACGGGGTGGGGATTGCGGTCTTAAATTATGTGTATGATCACGAAGAACGCATGCTGGCATCCCGCCTGATGAGTACTCAGCACGAACATCATAATCTGACGGTATCGACAGTTCATTTTCACATTGATCATGATACCTGCCTTGAAAGCGTGACACTGCGCGGCAGTCTTGCCGAAATTCGCGCCTTTGCTGATAAGGTTCTGGCCCAGCCCGGTGTGCGCCACGGTGAACTTTACTCCGTGCCCGGCGAGATGCATGTGGAATCCCATCACCACGGCGGCGATCATCATGGTCATGCGCATAAGCACGAACATCTGAAAATCACGACGTAATTTCCTTATTTTCCGCAGCATTACGGTATGGCCGGGCATGAGAGTGCGGTCAAAACAGGGTTGTTTGATCTACATATTCAGAACCGCAAATGAGAACAAACTTGCAACATCAAGAATTCTATGTAAATGTTCGCATTATGTTCTCAAGCGCTCTGCTGGCGTGCACAGGCAATTCAATCTGTTAAGGCAGCAGGCTTCTTAAGCGGTGGCGTTCCGCATTTAGGTCCGGGGAACCGCCTGCGTTGCATCCTACCCGGCCCTGTGGAATAAGAGAGTTCGAGCAATGATTCAGACCGCGCTGCATTTGGTGGATAAGGATACTATGGATAAGCAGAAGGCACTCGAAGCCGCCCTCGGGCAGATTGAACGCGCATTTGGCAAGGGCTCGATTATGAAGCTCGGCCAGCGCGATAGCGGCATTGATATTTCCGCAATTTCAAGCGGTTCGCTTGGGCTGGATATCGGGTTGGGCATTGGCGGTTTGCCGCGCGGCCGTATTGTTGAAATTTACGGTCCGGAAAGTTCGGGTAAGACCACACTGGCCCTGCACACCATCGCCGAAGCCCAGAAACTGGGCGGTACCTGTGCGTTTGTCGATGCGGAACACGCGCTTGATCCGGGATATGCCCGTAAATTGGGTGTGAATACCGACGAATTGCTGATTTCGCAGCCAGATGCTGGTGAGCAAGCACTTGAAATCGCCGATACGCTGGTGCGTTCCGGTGCGATTGATGTTCTGGTCGTCGATTCGGTTGCTGCCCTTGTGCCGCGCGCCGAACTTGAAGGCGAGATGGGCGACACCCACGTTGGCCTGCAGGCCCGTTTGATGAGCCAGGCGCTGCGTAAACTGACCAGTTCGGTTTCGCGATCGAACTGCATGGTGATCTTCATCAACCAGATCCGTATGAAGATCGGTGTGATGTTTGGCAGCCCGGAAACCACATCGGGTGGTAACGCACTTAAGTTTTATGCGTCTGTCCGACTTGATATTCGCCGTATCGGTCAGATCAAGGACCGTGACGAGGTCGTGGGCAACCAGACCCGTGTCAAAGTTGTTAAAAACAAAATGGCACCGCCGTTCAAACAGGTCGAATTCGATATCATGTACGGCGAAGGTATCTCCAAGATGGGCGAAATCCTTGATCTTGGTGTTAAGGCCGGCATTGTCGAGAAATCAGGCTCCTGGTTCTCCTATAACTCGACCCGTATCGGGCAGGGCCGTGAAAACGCCAAGACTTTCTTGCGTGAAAATCCGGAAATGACCAACGAAATCGAAGCCAGCATTCGCGAGAGTGCCGGTCTGATTTCCGAGGCGATGACAAATATGAAAGAAGACGATCCGTCAAACGACGATTGATCTTCTTTGATCTACGACAAAAAAACGGGCGTGCTTTGGGTGCGCCCGTTTTTGTGTGTCGAGGTGTCTGGGGGCTGATTACTGTGAAATGCTGGTTTGCTGCGTCACGGTCGAATGGCTTTGCCATTTGGTTGGCGTGCTGCCGGTAATACGCAGAAATTCGCGATTGAAATTTGATTTGGTATTAAAGCCACTGGCCAGCATGGCGGTGGTGACGTTCTGTCCCGTTTCCAATTCCCGGCAGGCATGTTCAATGCGCAGCTTGTTGATATAGCGCGACACGTTTTCGCCAGTGACAAGATTAATCGCGGTTGAAACCTGCTTAAGCGGAAAGCCCAACCGCCGCGCCAGCCGTGCCAGCGTCAGATCAGGATCAAGATAAAGCTTCTTGCCAATGACCAGTGCTTCAAGCTGTTCCATGATGGCGTGAACGGGCACATCCTCATTGGTTTTATGAGGCGCGTTTTCCTGTCGGTGCATTCCGGGCGCGGTTGATGGGGCATCATATTCATCACCGTCCCCCTCAACCGGTTCGGTGACGATGTCGGGCGACAAGCACAAAAAACCGATCATCAAGAGCGCCACAGATGAAAAAACACTCAAAATCAGGCCTGGCGCCCCGTGGTAGCCATAGCTGAGCGCAAGTGTGATGCAAATGTCGCTGATCGCGGATGCAATCAGCGCAATGGCAATGATCCGCCAGATCACAGCGGGGAAATGCCCCGATGCCAGCCGCGTATTGGCAAGGTCATCGCTATGACGATGCAACATCACAAGGATCGCCACCCCATAGCCGACAAATATCACGGCAAGCAAAGCGTCGATGGTGACCGGAATGGCCAACACCGCACATGCCATCACACCCGGGATCAGAAAATGAAGCAGATCACGGGATTTGGGTTGCGATCTTATCGCGCCATCAAGGAAGGCGACCCACGCCAATGCCGGAATCAGTGATGCGGTGATCGGTTGGAGCAAGCGCAATTCGCTGACCTCGTAATATTGCACAACCGATACCGTCACACTTTGGCATGCACACGCCAAAAGCAACGCCGCCAGAAGCCGGGGCGTCTCGGTAAACAGGGTTGCGCGCAAGAACAGAAAGCCCAGCAGCAGGGCCACAACCATCGGAACGGGTAAAACGATCATCGACGTTTAATCAACTTATCAACCATGTCCCAAAACCGGTTTTGCGTGTCCTAAAACCGGTTCGAGGACGCCACACCGCGCAAACCGGCGCAATTTCAAACCGTTAAACATTAAAACACGGATTGAAATCATGAAACATGTAACTTCTGCGATGCTTCTGGCCTTGGGGCTGGGTCTTTTTACCGCGGGGACATCCATGCCTGCCACGGCCGGACAAGACATTGCCGGGTATGATCGGTTCGACGTGCAGGCTGCCCACCGGGCCAGACCGCTTGCAGCATCAATCTGGTATCCTGCGGGCAGTCACATATATGTGGCCCCGGTCGGCAAAAGTGCGATCTGGCAAAGTACGAATGCCTATATCGGGGCGGCAATCGAACCGGGGAAACATCCGCTCATTTTACTGTCGCATGGATCGGGGGGCAATATGGATGGGATCGGCTGGCTGTCATCGCAACTGGCATTGCGTGGTGCGATTGTTCTGGCAGTTAATCATCCCGGCACCACCACAGGCGACTCATCCCCGCGCCGGACGATGTATCTTGGGCAACGTTCGGCGGATGTCACCGCCGCCCTTGATCAGGTTCTCGCCAATCCTGAGTTTGCGCCCTATATCGACACCAACAACATATCTGCCGTCGGGTTCTCACTTGGCGGGACAACGGTTCTTAATCTTGCGGGGATGCAGTTTGATCGCGCTGCTTACCGCGACTATTGCGTTAAATATCAAGACAGCGCGCAAGATTGCATTTTCTATAAAAAGGGCGGGGTGGATTTCGCGCATTTGCCCGACGATTTCACAAACGGTTATCGCGACACGCGGATTAGCAAAACCGTCGCAATCGAACCGGGAATGTCCTTTGCCGTCAAACCCGACAGTCTGGCCGATGTGTCAAATCCCGTGCTGTTTATCAAGCTGGGTCAAGAGCACGGCTGGCTGGCGGGGGATGTCAGTGCGTCGGGAAGCAACCTTGTCGCAAAGGTAAAAGATGCATCCTTGGCGGTGTTTGCCCCAGCCTATCACCTGACATTTCTGGCGGAATGTGAACCCGGTGCCGCCAAGCTTCTTGAAGAAATGGACGATGATCCGATTTGCACGGACCCGGTGGGGACTGATCGCAGTTTGGTCCACCGGCAGGTTGCTGACGAAATCGCAACATTCCTTGGTTTGCCGTAAACAGCCAGTGGGGGCTTGGTGTGCGCCCCATACGATCAAGATGACTAAAACGGGTGTGCATTGGCACGCCCGTTCTTTCTATATGTCGAAAATACGGATTAAACACCCAGAGTTTCACGTGCCCCAAAATGATCACGATTGGTGTAAGGCAATAGAAAACCTATGATTTTACCTGCCTTAATCTTGCCAAATCAACAACTTGGCAGTGGGGAGTGGAACAAGTTTGCAACTGCCCCGTTTGTTTAGTGTGAACAGTTTAATCAATACAAACATCTGCAAGCAAATAGGAGCAAACAAGATGTCTGATATTATGAAAAAGATTTTCGCCATTGCAATGATTTCAGGTATGGGGCTCGGCCTTGCCGCCTGTGAAACTGCAGATGGCTTTGGTCAGGACGTTGAAGATGCTGGCGAAGCCATTCAGGAAGAAGCTGAGTAAGTCATTCATTCTTCCGTGCGTTGAGTTTGATCGCACCATCGGTGTGATCCCGTTCCGTTGGGGCGGGGAATAAAACGCACACAGTAAGGAGAAAGTTATGTTGGGTTGGGCAATCTTTTGTCTGGTTCTTGCCCTGATCGCCGCCGTTCTTGGTTTTGGTGGTCTGGCCGGGACATTCGTTGGAATTGCAAAGATACTGTTCTTTGTCTTTATCGTGCTGTTCCTCGTTTCACTTCTGGTCAATGCGTTGCGTGGGCGCGGCCCACCTGTCTGATCAGGTGCAAAAATAACACGAGCGAACCAGAACGGGCGTGCTACGGCGCGCCCGTTTTGCTGTGTGCCCATTGGGCAAATACCAAGTAAACAGTTGCCAGTTGCATGCTCCGGGGACAATATAACAACCTGATTTTTGCCGCTTTTAAGCATCATCAATCGTGTATAAACTTGGTTGAACCCGAAGCTTCGTGGCTTCAAAATCAACATGTCGTTAAAGGCAGGAGCAAAGAAACGATGTCGGTCCTTGTAAAACGTATTTTGGCGCTGGCGCTGATTGCCGGTTTTGGTATGTCACTTGCCGCGTGTGAAACCGCAGCCGGTTTTGGCCGTGATGTTGAAAAACTGGGTGAGCAGATTCAGGAAGGCACCAACTAGGCATTCGTTGATACATACGGTTTCCAAAGGGTTTGGCCGTGATCACCTGCTATCTGAAATACATCATTGATGGGCATAAAATCCCCGAGTTCGAGGATTATGCCCGTCGCTGGATTCCCATCGTCAATCGCATGGGTGGCACCCATCACGGCTATTTCCTGCCCCACGAAGGGGCAAGCAACATCGCCTATGCGCTGTTTAGCTTCCCAAGCCTTGCGGCCTATGAGGAGTATCGCAACCGCATGGCCGAGGACGGGGAATGCGTTGCAACGCTCGACCTTGAAAAACGCAACCGCAGCATCATCAGCTATGAACGCAGTTTTATGCGCCCGGTTCTTGAATAACGGTTTGCCCTGCGATGGCCTGACGAAGGCATATCTGCCGTATATAAATGCGGAAATCGCGACTTAAACACCGCAAAGCTTTTCCCCCGACTGGACAGCGCAGGGCCGAGCCGCTAAATAGGGCAGTCCTGCCCGCGGTGTTGCGGGTGTGTTTGTTCCGCGTTTTCCGGGTTGGAGAGATATGCAGACCGTTAATGATATCCGCACCACGTTTCTGGAGTTCTTCCGCAAGAACGGCCATGAAGTTGTTTCATCCAGCCCGCTGGTGCCGCGCAATGACCCCACCCTGATGTTCACCAACGCCGGGATGGTTCAGTTCAAGAACGTTTTCACCGGTCAGGAACAGCGCGACTATTCGCGCGCGACCACGTCGCAGAAATGCGTACGCGCCGGGGGCAAACATAACGACCTTGAAAATGTCGGACGGACCGCGCGCCACCACACCTTTTTTGAAATGCTCGGCAACTTTTCGTTTGGCGATTATTTCAAGGAAAACGCGATTGAATTTGCCTGGAACCTTATCACCAAGGAATACGGCCTCCCGGCGGATAAGCTGCTGGTGACTGTCTATCATACCGATGACGAGGCCTATTCGCTGTGGAAAAAGATCGCTGGTCTTCCTGATGACCGCATCATTCGCATTCCGACATCCGATAACTTCTGGTCGATGGGCGATACCGGTCCGTGTGGCCCGTGTTCGGAAATCTTCTTTGATCATGGCGAGCATATCTGGGGTGGTCCTCCGGGCAGTGCGGAAGAAGACGGCGACCGGTTCATTGAAATCTGGAACCTTGTCTTTATGCAGTATGAACAGATGGCAAATGGGGATCGGGTCGATCTGCCAAAACCGTCGATTGATACCGGCATGGGGCTTGAACGTATTGCCGCCGTTTTGCAGGGCAAGCACGACAACTATGACATCGATTTGATGCGTGCTCTGGTCGAAGCATCGGCTGATTTCACCAATACCGATCCTGATGGGCTGCATAATGTGTCGCACCGCGTGGTTGCCGACCATCTGCGTTCGACCAGCTTCCTGATTGCGGATGGTGTTTTGCCGTCCAATGCCGGTCGCGGTAACGTTCTGCGCCGGATCATGCGCCGTGCCATGCGCCATCTTCATATGGTCGGAACGCAAGACCCGGTAATGTATGAACTGGTGCCGACACTGGTGCGCAAAATGGGCGGTGCCTTCCCGGAACTGGTGCGTGCACAGGCCTTGATCGAAGAAACGCTCAAGCTTGAAGAGCAGGGCTTTAAAACCATGCTCGATCGCGGGCTTAAGATGCTTGACGATGCGACCGATGGCATGGACGAAGGCGCAATCCTTTCCGGTGATGTCGCCTTTAAGCTTTATGACACTTATGGCTTCCCGCTTGATCTGACGGCTGATGCGCTCAAGGAACGCAAAATCGGTATTGATGAAGACGGCTTTAGCACCGCCATGGAAGAACAAAAGGCCAAGGCACGTGCTGCATGGTCGGGTTCGGGCGAAGCGGCAACCGAAGAAGTCTGGTTCGATATTCAGGACCGCGATGGTGCGACAGAATTCCTCGGCTATGAAACTGAAACCGCGGAAGGTGTGGTCACGGCCCTGATCAAGGATGGTGCCGAAGTTAAATCTGCTGCCAAGGGCGACGAAATTGCCCTGGTTGCCAATCAGACGACCTTCTTTGGTGAGTCCGGTGGCCAGCAGGGCGATTCTGGCATCATCAAAACCGAAGCCGGTGCGGTGATTGAAATCACTGCGACCCAGAAAAAGCTCGGCACCTTGCATGTGCACCTTGGCAAAGTGGTTGAGGGCGCGGTTAAAGTTGGCGATGCAGCAGAATTCCGCGTTGATCATGCGCGTCGATCCTCGCTGCGTGCCAACCACTCGGCGACCCATTTGCTGCATGCGGTGATGCGTAAACATCTTGGCGATCATGTCACCCAAAAAGGGTCGCTGGTGGCCAACGACCGCCTGCGCTTTGACGTGTCGCATCCCAAACCGGTGACGGCCGAGCAAGCCGCGCTGATTGAAACCGATGTCAACCGCCTGATCCGTGAAAACAGTGAAGTATCAACCCGTTTGATGACGCCCGATGAGGCGATTGAACTGGGTGCCATGGCGCTGTTTGGTGAAAAATACGGCGATGAAGTCCGTGTTGTGTCGATGGGGCTGCCTGAGGCCAACGAACATGCCTATTCGTTGGAACTTTGCGGCGGTACGCATGTCAAACGCACCGGCGATATCGGCATGTTCAAAATCGTTTCCGAAGGGGCGGTTTCAAGCGGTGTGCGCCGTATCGAAGCCCTGACCGGATCGGACGCGGCCAATTATATGGCCGCACGTGAAAACGTGCTGAGCACAGTGGCCGCCGACCTTAAAGCCGCCCCCGAAGACGTCCCGGCCCGTGTGAAGGCGCTTGTCGACGAACGACGCCGTCTGGAACGCGAAGTTTCCGATCTTCGTAAAAAGCTGGCGACCGCAGGATCGGCTGAGGCATCGGGTGGCGATGCCTTTAAGGACGTTAACGGCGTTAAAATGGCCCTGCGTGCGCTTGACGGTATTCCGGCCAAGGAACTCAAAGGCATGGTCGATGAGCTGCGCGATCAGATGGGATCGGGCATCGTTGCGCTGATTTCCAACGATGGTGGCAAGGCATCCATCGTGGTTGGCCTGACCGAAGACCTCAAAGACACATATAGTGCTGTTGATCTGGTGCGTATCGGTGTTGAAAAACTTGGTGGTAAAGGCGGCGGTGGCCGTCCGGACATGGCGCAAGGCGGTGGTTCAGACCCGTCGCAGGCCGATGCCGCACTGGCTGCGATTGAAGCCCATATCGCAGGCTGATCGCCCCGCAACCGAATGTAAAAAAGGGTCCCCGCGTGGACCCTTTTTTAATGGGATTCAGGTAAGTGACTGAGACCGTACCACCAGGTAAACGGATCAAATGATCAGGTTAGGCCGTTCTCTTGCGCAAGATGCATTTAACAGCGCGTTCCACAGCCTGACGGTCTGATGCTTCGGGGATGTCACGTGCGGCAGCATGGCCGATCAATTTTGCATGACGACATAGAATATCACGCTGCTCGGTGTTTTCGGTCAAGCCAATCAGGCTTTCCAGTACTTCGGCCATCGGCAGCAAAACGTCTGGCTTTGCCGTGGCGGCTTGCCGGATTTGGTTAAAGGCCGCACCAAGCATGCCGCCAAAATCGGGAAGGTAGCCGTAAAGGCGGTTCTGATCATCGTCATCCTTCCACAACCCGACAGGGTAATGAAAAGACATTGCCTTTGGCAGGGCCCGACCCAGACGGTAAATCACGGCAATGGCGGTAAAGGGATCATTGATCCCTGGCGACAGGGCGCGCAAGGCAATCTCGACAAGTTGGCGCAGGGCAAACTCGATATCAAGCATCTCGGTGCGTTGGTTGCCGATCATGATGTGTTTGGCGGTGTCTTCCTGACAGGCCGACATATCGATGTGTGATGCGCCCCCATCGTCAGGGGATTTTATTTCACCTATGGTTTCGCCTTTAATGACGTGCTGTCCGGCATGGACAATCAGCGCGATCGTGATGTCATGTTTGATCGCAACATCGCGCAAATGATCGTAATCAAGTCCCTGCACATAGCCCGATTTTGCGGCGATGATAGCGCTAACATCGTTGATGTCGGTGCTCTTGGGCAGGGTGCAGTGATCTTTTTGGGCGGCCTCAATCGGGCTTTTAAGGGTATCAAGGGCAGAAGAAATTGTGTCTTCAAGGTTACTGCCAACCCGGTGAATGACTTGGTCGGCGACAATGGATCGTCCGAGGTTATGGACAAACAGGATCAGCACAAACAGGCAGATCACAAAAAGCCCGATGGCCGACATGGTTGCGATTTGTGGAACCTGATCGGGTTGGGTTGCACCCCCCATGATCACAAGCGTGCCGATGAAAAACAGGATTGATCCGACAAAGCAGCCAATCGCGTTTTGGGTTTTGGGATCACCCATGAAATTGCGAATGGTTCGGGGGCCAAGGGACCCGGCGGCCAAGGTCAGGACAACCATGGTAATCGAAAGGGCAAACGTCGTCATGGTGACAAGCGTCGCCAGCAAGGTCGATATCAAATCGCGTGCGGTTTCGGTGGTGCTAAACTGCGGCCAGAAGTCGGGCAGGCTTGCCGCAATATCCGCATCGGTAACACGGACAGAGAGCAAGGCCAGAATAACGCCGCCAAACGCATAGAGCAGTGGAGTGAACCAAAGGCTGTGACTTAGAAATTCCCATATTCGGATGAAGCGTTGGAACATTTCGAAACAGCCCCGTTCTTTTTGCTGCAGCCCAAAGAACTGCGGGTGAGAGGAATAAGTACCTTACTTTAAACGCTCAATAGGAAAATCAGTTCCCTTGTCGGTGTATTATATACCCGACACCCCTTCGTGTGCCCATCACTGAAAACAGGGGCGAATATCAGTTGGAAACCCACCTATGCAAAAACAGCGATTGTTCCAAATTAAAAAATGAACCAAATTCGATTTTACGTCATTTACGATCCAATGAATGGAAGACTGGTCTGATATGGTTGCGCAGAACCGTATGGAAAAACGCCAAAACCGCGAAGAATTAATCCTTGATAACGCAGGGAAACTGATTTCAGAAGTTGGTTTCTTTGAGCTCAAGATGTCGGATCTGGCAAAGATGTGTGACATTTCGGTTGGAACCCTGTACGGGCATTTTGCCAGCAAGGAAGACCTTCTGATCGGCTTGGCCGTCATGGCGGGGGCCAAGCGGGCGCAAAAATTTGACATTGCACGCAATCATGACGGCAGTGCGATTGAAAAATACATCATCGCCAGTTTGCTTGATCTGCGCTTTTCCATCGATCATCCGCAATTGTTCGAAGCCGAATATCTTGCGCTGGCACCATCGGTCTGGAAACGGGCAACACCGGCCCGTCATCAGGCCCAGCTTGACCAGATTGGTGCCGTGACCGAGATGTTTCAGACCTTTTTGAACGCCGGGGCCGATGCACTGGGTATTTCCGGTGATCTTCCCGAGCGGACGGATCGGGCCAGGAACCTTAACCTTGGCAGTTGGGGCTTGGGATACGGCATCAATGTACTGGTTTTATCAGAAATTACCGACCGGCATTACGGGCAGGAATTGCGCAAAAATGCGGTCAATATCCTGTGTGATGCGTTGGCCGATTTGCTGATTGGTGCCGGATGGCAGGTCGATGATGCACATGAAAAGGTGCGAGCCCTTGCCCGGCGGTATGCCACCCCGGCGACCGAAATGCCCCAAACCTGATTACGCCCGCCTGCCTCCACCACCTTGATCACGTTAATTACACATAATACCAAAGCCCCACGGAGTTCCCATGTCGCAGGAAAACAAGGCAATGTCGGCAGTCTTTCTGACTGTTCTTTTTGGCTTTGCCGGTTTTAGTTTGCCCTATCCTGTTTTCGGTCCGATGTTTTTAAAGCCCGAGCTTGGCTTTCTTGACCCGTCTGTTCCGGAACAATATCGCACCATTCTGCTTGGGGTGGCGATGGCACTTTATCCAATTGGGCAGTTTGTCGGTGCGCCATGGCTGGGACGGATGTCGGATAAAATCGGGCGCAAGCCGGTTTTGCTGGCGTCTCTTTTGGGGGCAGCCAGTGGCTATATCGTGGTGGCGGTTGGGGTTGCGACCGCGAACCTGCCAATGGTGTTGATCGGTCGATTTGTCTCCGGCCTGTGCGAAGGCAACATGGCCATCGCACAATCGATTGCATCAGACATCAGCACACCCGAAAACAAGGTGCGCAATTTCGGTCTTTTGACGGTGGCGATTAATGTTGGCTGGATCATTGGTCCGTTGATGGGCGGGTTCTTTTCGGACCCGACGATCCATCCATCCTTTAACGTGTCGTGGCCGTTCTTTTTTGCTGCGGGTATGTATGGCTTTAACTTGCTGGTGGTCGCAGTTGTTTTACGGATCCCCGAATACGCGCGGCGCCGGGGGCGCACGCCCGACGATGGTCCGCAAACCAGTCGGACTATCTGGCAAACCTTGACCGATCCGGGGCTGTTACCGGCCTTTGTCGTATCGTTCTTTAGTTATTGCGCGATCTTTTTGTTCTTCTGTTTCTTTGGGGTGTATCTGGTTCAAAACCACGATGTGACCAGCAGCTTCCTTGGCATGTGCTCGGCGATCATTTCGATCCCGTTGATAATTGCCGGCTTAACCGTCGAACGAGCCCAGCGTCCGATTGGATTGCGCGGGGTTGCGGTCCTTGGGCACTTGTTCCTTGGCATTGGGTTGTTGACCTTTGTCCTGCCCGATGGGCTGGTCTGGATATTCGTGCCGATGTGTATTGCGGCATTCGGGATTGCGTGGTGTGAGGTCACCACCAGCCTGTTTATTTCCAACGGAACCGGGGCGCATGAACAGGGGCAGGCACTTGGCATTTATCGGTCCGTCCACGTTCTGGCGGAAACCGTTGCCGTCTTGCTGGGTGGGGTTCTTGCCGGAATGAACAGCAATGCACCCTTTATCGTCGGATGTATTGCAGCCTTCATCTGTGTGGCGGGTATTCTGGCTTGGGTGAAAACCCGTTCGGTGACGCCGACCGCGGAAACTGTCGCGGTGTCTTAACCATCCAAATAAAAAAGGATGCGTCAGCTATATGCTGTGCATCCTTATGACTGTGTTATGATTTGGCAAATGCCCGTGCTGTTACACGGGCATTTGTTTTTTTAATAGGCAACTTTGGCCAAGGCGGCACGCGCTGTCAGGGCGGCGGCCTCGGAGCTGCCTTTGCGTTTGGCATCGGGCAGTTTGGCCAGCGTGTCGGCGAGGGCGCGGATGTCGTCAAGATCATCGATGTGGGCACAGACATCCATCACCCGGTTCCAGATGGCGTCATGATCCATGCCACCCATCACCGTCAGCGCAATGGCGCGGTTTAAGGTGGCTTGCGCATGTTCTGGCTGTTGGGCGAGGATTTTTTCAAACGTTTCAAACGCTGTCATCGGATGACCTTCGCGCAGATCAATCACCGCAAGGTCATTGGCCGCCGTCATCGACGTTGGATCAATCCGCAACAGCTGTTCGACAGCACGGCGTTCGCCTTCGCCATCTTCGTTGATCCGATAACATGCAGCCATAAGCCGATGGATTTTTTCCGACCCCGGATTGTGATGGGCTGCGGTTTGCAAGCTCGCCAGGGCACTTTCGGCGTGGTCAAGTTCCAGCAGGGCCTGCGCGCGCAATGTCAGAAATTCCGGGTCGGTTGGCTTGCTGCGTAAAAGGATATCAACATGGTTCAGCGCACTGCGCGCATCCCCCTTTTGCAGCAGGGCGCGTGCAATGTGATGCAGGCAGTCTTCGTGGCCTTCATCAGATTGCAGCACCGTACGATATTCGCCAAGTGCTTCGGTGATCGAACCTTTTTCATGCAGGGCCCGGGCCAAGCCAAACCGGGCATTCAAATTGTCTTCATCTTCGCCAAGTGCCTGTCGCAGCATGTTGATTGCCGCATCAAACTGTCGCCTTTTCAGGGCCGAAAGTCCCATTTCAGAAAAGGACATCGCGTTCATTTGTGGTCTCCCAATCCTTCGAAAATCCGTTGTCCGGATCCCTCAATTTATCGATTAACGATGGGATTATAATGCCCGGTTTGATCATTACCAGCCCTATATCATGTGGGGAGGATTGCAACCGGTTGCGCGGTATATTTTGTCACAAAATCAAAAGGCCCCGGAACATGCCGGGGCCTTGTTAAGGCAGGGGGTGCTCCACCGTGATCAGGGCTTGTGCAGCATTTTGATTTCCATGAAATCTTCAAGGCCAAACATGCCACCTTCACGGCCAATGCCCGATTGCTTATAGCCGCCAAACGGGCTTCCGGCGCGCGGGAAGGCACCATTGATGCGGACCATGCCAGCCCGCAATTTACGGGCAACCCGGTCAGCCTTGGCCGCATCGGGGGTCTGGATATAGGCCGCCAGACCATAGGGCGTGTCATTGGCAATCTTGATGGCGTCTTCTTCGGTGTCAAACGGGATCATGACGACGACGGGGCCAAAGATTTCTTCGCGTGCGATGCGCATATTATTGTTCACATCGGCAAAGATGGTTGGTTTGGTGAAGTATCCTTCGTTAATGCCATCAGGTTTGCCCACACCCCCGACCAGAAGTTTTGCCCCTTCGTCGATGCCGGCCTGAATAAGGGTTTGAACTCGGTCATACTGAATGTGGCTGACCAGCGGGCCGATATGATTGCCCTCAACCGTTGGATCACCGACGGTTGTAGCATCGCCAACGCGCTTGGCGACCTTGACCGCATCATCATAGATCGACCGTTGCACCAGCATCCGGGTTGGCGCGTCACAGGTTTGACCGGTGTTGTTAAAGACATCGAGAACGCTAAAGGTAATGCGGTCTTCGATATCGACATCATCAAACACGATGTTGGGCGATTTGCCGCCCAGTTCCAAAGTAACGCGTTTGATGGTTTCTGAGGCATCCTTGGTAATCGCCTTGCCCGCACGGGTCGATCCGGTAAAGGACATCATGGCAATATCGGGGTGGCGCGACATGGAAGCACCGGCAACCGGACCAGCCCCCTGAATAAGGTTAAAGCTACCGGCCGGGAAGCCGGCCTCATGGATCATTTCAGCATAAAGCATCGCGTTCAGCGGGGTGAATTCGGATGGTTTGAGCACGCAGGTACAGCCGGTCGCCAAGGCCGGAATGACTTTGAGCACAATCTGGTTCATCGGCCAGTTCCATGGCGTGATCAGGCCGCACACCCCAATCGGTTCACGCAAAAGCGTCTCACCGTTATACAGGGTTTCTTCGGTTTTAAGGTCACGGAGGGCTTTGATGAAATCTTCAAGATGATCAACGCCTGCCGCGGCCTGCTGTTCGTGCGACATGGTCGTTGGTGCGCCCAGCTCGGACGTAATGGTATCCGCGACTTCATGATAACGGCGCTTATAAATCGCAAGCAGGCGCTCAAGCATGCCAAGCCGTTCATCCACCGTTGTCTGGCTGTAGGTCACAAAGGCGCGCTTGGCTGCGGCGACGGCAAGATCGACATCTTCTTCGCTGGCCAGCGTAATCTGGGTGATGACTTCTTCGGTCGCCGGATTGATGACGTCCATTTTCTGGGACGAAATCGGATCAATCCATTTGCCATCGATATAGAATTTACCTGCGTTTTGCATCGGAAGTCTTCCTGATCATATTGGGTTGGTTGGCCGTGCCGTGGTGTTTGCGTTCAGTGCGGTAGGCCTGTTTTTAGGTCCGTTCGCGCAGCCAGTTTTTGATAATTTCGCGGTGGCGCTCACCACTGTAACTGGCGAAATGTCCGCCGTGAACCACACGGACAGGCAAGTCATAAAGCCGTTCCATGGAGCGCACGTAGTCCTTTGCATTGGCATGATAGGTGTCTTCGATCAACGGCCCATCATACACAATATCACCGGAAAACAGGATGCCGGTTTTGGCTTCCCAAAGGGCAATGCCACCCGGTGAATGCCCCGGCGTGTGAATGACTTCAAAATGCCGGTCTCCCAGATCAATCACATCGCCGTCCTCAACAATCCGCGTTGCCGGGGCGGCCTTGACCGCATAAGTGGTTGAGGCATATGGGGCGGGCGGCAGTTTGGTGAAAATGTCATCGGTGACATACGGATCGGCAAGCGTGTTTTGACGCGTCGGGTGGGCCAAAAGATCGGCTTCGCAGCGATGGCAAATCCGGTTGTCAAATTCGTGATGACATCCGATATGGTCAAAATGGGTGTGGCTGGCAACGGCCTGAACGGATCGTTCGGTCACGAGTGGCACCCATTCGGTGAGCGACACAACCCCCATGCCGCTATCAATCAGCATATCGCCATCACGTCCGCGGACGTGCCAGATGTTGCAACGATAGAACTCTTCGATAAACGGCTCCCCGATATAGGTGATGTCATCACCGACACGTTTGAGGCTGTACCAGTCTTCGGCTTTGGCGCGTTCGATACTCATGCCGCGTCCTCGGTTTTTGTGGTGTCGGGGTGCCCAGCCAGAACAACGACGGATGCCGGGTCAATCGTCAAATCAATCCATGCCCCGGCCTCAATCACCGCAGATTGGGGCATATGGGCGGTGAGGATGATGTCTGGCGCGTCAACCGGTTCAAGATGGGCGCGGTGATGGGTGCCAAAGAACGAACCATCGGTGACCTTGGCCTTGCCAAATGTAATACGCGGGCCGGTTCCCGTGCTGGCCCGGAAATGTTCGGGGCGAATGGCAAGGGTGACTTTTGCACCCTTGGTCAGGTTCTCATCGCGAAGTGCGGTTTCAGGAAGGCTGACCGCACCCAGCACAGTTTCAATATCGACGATGCCATCATGGCAGTTGCCAAGGGTACCGGGGATGAAATTGACCTCGCCCATGAAGCTTGCGGAAAACAGGGTTTTGGGCCGCATGTAAATGTCTTCTGGTCGTCCGACGTCCTCGATATTGCCAGCATTCATCACGACAATCCGATCGGCAATCGCCATGGCTTCTTCTTGATCGTGGGTGACGTGAACGAATGTGGTGCCGACCCGTTTCTGAATGGCTTTCAACTCATCCTGCATTTGACGGCGGAGTTTTAAATCAAGTGCGCCCAGCGGTTCATCAAGCAACAAAACGTCTGGTTCGACGGCGAGGGCACGGGCAAGGGCAACACGTTGACGTTGCCCGCCCGATAGTTCGTGCGGTTTTTTATCGGCCGATGATTTCAGCCCGACCATATCAAGAAGGTCTTCGGCCTTGGCATGGCGTTCGGCCTTACCGATTTTGCGCATTTTCAGGCCAAACGCGACATTGTCACGTAGGCTCATATGGGGAAACAGGGCGTAGTCCTGAAACATCGTGGTGGTCGGGCGTTTGGATGGCGGCACATGGCCCATATCCTGCCCGTTAATTTCAACTGTGCCAGAACTTGGCGACAGGAAGCCCCCCAGAAGCGACAGAAGGGTCGTTTTACCGCAGCCAGATGGTCCCAGCAGTACGATAAATTCACCGGCCTCAATCTCAAGGCTGACATCGCGAAGGGCGGTAAAATCGCCAAAGATTTTGGTGGCATTACGGATGGAGACTGGGGCGGTCATTTCTTTGCCGTCCTTCTAAAGATACTCAATTCAAGAATAAGCAGCAGCGCAACCGATACAAGGAAGACAATGCTTCCGATCGCGTTGGTTTTCGGGTTCAGGCCCGACCGCAGCATGCTCCAGATTTCAACTGGCAGGGTGACGTCAAAGCGCGACAGCAGGAATGAGATGATAAATTCATCCCAGCTAAAGGTCACCGACAGGAAGAATGCTGCCAAAATCGATGGCATCAACATCGGTGCGCTGATTTGGGTCATCACCTGCCATTCGGCCGCGCCCAAATCACGGGCGGCCCTTTCGATGTTTTTCTGATGGTCGCCCATGGATGCATAAATGATGGCAAAGCACAGCGGCAAATTAATCACCACATGGCCGATCGCGACTGTCCAAAGTGACAGTGACACGCCGAGCCAGTTAAAGGTGGAGAGCAAACCAAGGGCAATGATCAGGTAGCTGACCGTCATTGGTGCCACCAGAAGCCCGCGTTGAAGCCGCGATGCCGGCAAGATAAACCGGGCCAGACCATAGGCAGCACAGAAACCAAGGACGCAGGCAATGGTCGAGGACGCGATGGCGACCATCAATGAATTGCCAAGGGCTGACATCAGGCGGGTATCGGCGAAAACTTCCCCATACCATTTCAAGGTAGCACCGTTAAACGGCGGAACGGGCAGGCGGCCATCCTGAAACGAAAACAACACAAGGACGACGACCGGCAAAAAGATAAAACCATAAAGGGCAATCAGATAGGCCCATGACAGCAGTTTGGAAAAGCGCGATGAAATCATGGTCACGTCCTTTCCATTTTAAGCCAGCGCGCACAGGCAATATAGGCCAGTGTCACCACCACCATCAAAATGATTGAAAGGGTGGCGGCCATCGGGAAATCGGCGCGCCGACCAAGTTGCAGCATGATGATTTGCGGCAAGGCCAGTTCGTTATTACCGCCCAGAATTTGCGGGGTGATGTAATCGCCAATGCACAGAACAAAGGTCAGAAACGCACCGACCATAATGCCCGGCAATGTGAGCGGTAACACCACATGCCAAAACACCTGAAACCCGTTCGCGCCAAGGTCGGCGGCCGCACGTCGGTAGTTTGGTGGCATCTGCACAAGATTTGCATAGATGGTTAAGGTCAGCAGCATGACAAAGAAATGCACAAAGCCAATTACCGTGGCCGAGCGTGTGCTGGCCAGTTCAAGCGGTTCGGCAATCAGGCCAATGTGCATCAGGGTATTGTTGATCACCCCGTTTTTGGCCAAGACCAAAAGCCACGAATAGGACCGCACCACATAGCTTGTCCAAAATGGCAGGATCGCCATGATCAGCGCCATGCGCTGCCATTTTTGCGGGATACGTTCGGCAATGATCCATGCCAGCGGATAGGCCAGAACAACCGAAATAAGGGTGACGGTAAAGGTGATTTCAAGCGAAACAAAAAGCCCTTTAAGCAAATGGGCCTTTTCAAAAAACGTGATGTAATTGTCCAGATTCCACGCCATGACCAGTTCGCGGCCCTTGCGGGTCGCAAGGCTGATGGCGGCCATGACGATAAACGGGATTACGAAAAACGCGACGGTCCACAGCAGGGCCGGGGTCACAAAACCCCATGCCCGGCGATTTTCGCGTGTTTCAAGGGTGGCAGAAGCCATCACGGTATCCTTGTCTGCAACGATTAAGACCGGTAAAGGCCCGGTTGCTTTCTTTGGTGGCGTGGGAATGGGGGCGACCGTCGATCAAGCGTAACGCAAGTTCGAACCATTGCCCCGCAAAAAAGCGAGGCAATGGTGGGTGCACAATACGCAAGGGAGGTGCTTACTGTTGAAGCATCTCGACCCAGGCATCCTGCATCTGTGCATCCAGATCGGCATCCGGGATCGGATAAAGTTGCGAATTTTTAAGGTATTCTGCCTGATCATCCCAGCGAAGGGCGGCTTTTTGCGCATCTGTAAGGTTCGCACCAGCCTTGGCGTTGGCGGGCATCCCCCAATAGCATGATGAGGTCGCAAGGCGCGATTGGCCTTCGGGGCTCAGGATGTATTGAACGAATTTCAACGCAAGGTCGGGCTTTTCGGAATCCTTCATCACCGCAATTGATTGCGCCCAGCGAAGTCCGCCCTGTTTGGGAATGATCCAATCAAGGTTCGGCTTGTCTTCGGACAGAACTGCGGTGATCCATTCACCACCACCGACAAGAATATCGACCTCACCTGTGGCAAGGGCGGTTTGGGAAGACACAACTTCACCGACCTGTTTGGAGACCTTTTTCATGGCAAACAGCTTTTCCTTGATCGCGGGCATGTCATCCGCACCAAGGTCGGCTGTATCAATACCAAGTCCAAGCCCGACAAGCCCAATGACCGGCAGGTAATAATCATAAACCGCAATGCGTCCGGCATATTTGTCCGACCAGATTACCGACATGTCTTCCATGTCTTTGGGATCTACTTTGGTCTTGTCGAACGAAATGGTGTTGTAGCCAAATTTTTCTGTGACGGCATAGGTCTTGCCATCCATCATATTGTTGTCGGCCATCACGACTTCGGGGAATAGATCGGCCGTTGGCAGGGCGTCAGCCGGAATTTCGGCCAGAATGCCCATCTCAACAGCGCGGTGCACATCAACACCATCAATCACCATCACATCCCAATCCCCCGGACGTGATTGTTCAATGATCGAAAGGCCAGCGCCCGTGCCTTCGTATTCCTTCAGATTGACTTTGACGTCGTATTTTTTCTCAAACGGCGCGATCAAGGCCGGATCGGTATGGTCGCACCAGACAAGCGCGTTCAGTTCTTCGGTTGCCTGCGCAGATGGAACGATGGCAAGTGCGCCCAAAAGCATGGTCGTAGCGCCGCCCAGCAGCTTATTGCGGGTTTTCCCCGTGGAAACGTGACGAAACATTGGCTCTCCCTGATTTCATATTGAGGCCTCCCTTTGTTGGGTTTTCGACACTCATGCCGGTGTCGTTGAAAAAATATTGAACGTGTTCATTTTTTGAGTCAATGTAAATTTTGAACCTGTTCAGTTTTCGTCGGAGTAAGAATGTTAGGTTTGCGTGCCCAAAAGAAAGCCGATAAGAACCGCCGTATTCTTGAGGCCGCGACGACTTTGTTTCACAAGGTTGGCTATGATGCAGCGCGCATCGAAGACATTGCCGAGATGGCCGGTGTCTCGGTCGGAACGTTCTATAACTACTATAAAAACAAGGGCGACATGCTGATGGCCACCGTCTCGATGGAGGTCGAGGAAGTCCTTGAGGCGGGGAACGGGATCATTGCGCAAAACCATGATGACGTCGGGGCGGCTTTGGCCGAACTGATCGGCACATACTACGCCCATTCGCTTACGTATCTGTCGAAAGAAATGTGGCGGACAGCGATGTCTCTTTCAATCGGACAACCCGAAACACCGTTTTCAAAACGTTATACTGCCCTTGATTACCGCCTGTCCGAACAGGTTCGCGATCTGTTTGCAGCGTTGCAGGCACGTGGCATTATTCGACAGGACGTCGATTGCGATGCGATGGGCGAACTGATCTTTAACAACGTCAATATGATGTTCATCGAATTTGTTAAAAACGAGGACATGGATGTTGACGGGTTGCAGGCGGAAGTGGCACGGCAGAACGCGCCAGTTGCCTTGCTTGTTTCAAACGTCGCGCCCTGATCGACAGCCTACATCCATTGGGAAGCACGGGTCTTTAAACCAGCGTGCGCCTCATCACAGTTGAAATCGTCAATCAATGATAACAACTTCAATAAGATAAGCTGTGATAAAGCGATCATAAAGCCGTGGACAAAAAACGCGCGGTGTGACGTTGGGGTGAATGAATGCCGCAGATGAACAAAGATCAGACGCGTGATGCGTTTGACGATGTATCGGCGTACGAACGAGATGTTGATGTCGGCGACCTGATCCTTGCCGATGGCGACCTTTTTGAATTGCCCGGTGCGCAGGGCCGATTGGAACGTCTTGATTTTGGCAACGGCATGTATCTGCACCGCGCCGAACTTTATGTCCGCGAAGATTCATATTTTAACGTCAAAAATTCTTTGCCGCCGGGATGGTTGTCCGGGGCGATTAATGTGATGGGCAATCTTGAGGTTGAATGCCCGGAAGGCAAGCTGCATTTAATGTCGCCAGACGCGGCGATGGTGATGCGGGTTGATCCGCTTGGAACGCGGTATTTTCTGCCCGCCGGGCAAGTGATCCGGCATGTTGGTGTTGTTTCCACGCTTGATCCTTTGCGCGAAAGATTTGGCGACAGGTTGCCCGCGGCGATGGCGCCGTTTTTGTCGGATCGTCAAGATGTTGTTCTGATCAAGCCTGTGCCCACTTCCAACCGGATGCGCAGCATCGTCAGTGCGATGTTTTCACCGCATGTGACCGGGCTGGGCCACAAGTTCAAACTTGAAGGCCTATCGACCCTGTTTCTCGCCGAACTTATTGACAGTTACCGCGCTCTGTCCGAGGCGGACAATGTTGCACCAGAACTAACGACTTTTGAAAAATCCGCGCATGACGCTGCGGTTTCAAAGATCACCCGCAATCCGGGGGCGGCGATATCGGTTCCCCAGCTGGCCGTTGATGTTGGCGTGTCCGAAAGCCGTTTAAACAGCTTGTTCAAGGCCGAAACCGGTAAATCCTGCGGCGAATTTATCCGCAGTGAACGCATGGCGCTTGCGCAAGAACTGCTGATCGCAGGTGACATGACCGTCAAACAGATTGCCGAAAAAGTCGGCTTCAACCATGTCAGCAATTTTTCCCGGTCCTATCGCGACTGGTTTGGGGAAAGCCCAGCCAGTGCCTTGCGCAGAAAATAACGCTAAAGCCAGCTTGTCGACACCGATAATTGCGAAGTTTTTCTGATCCCTTGCTCAAAGGCGTGCAACGTCTTAGGTTAACGTAAACGTCAACCTTTACTGCAGGGCAACATGAAATTTCAAGGCACAGAAAATTACGTCGCGACCGATGATCTGATGGTTGCGGTCAATGCGGCGATCACGTTGCAGCGACCGCTTTTGGTCAAGGGGGAACCCGGGACCGGCAAAACCGTTCTGGGCGAAGAAATTGCCAAGTCATTGGGCAAAAAACTGATCACATGGTCGATCAAATCCACCACGCGTGCGCAGCAAGGGCTTTATGAATATGACGCAGTGTCGCGCCTGCGCGATAGCCAACTGGGTGATGCGCGGGTTCACAATATTGCCAATTACATCGTTAAGGGCAAATTGTGGGAAGCGTTTGAGGATGAAAGCGCGCCGGTATTATTGATCGATGAGATTGACAAGGCCGATATCGAATTCCCCAATGATTTGCTGCAAGAACTCGACCGCATGGAGTTCTTTGTTTACGAAACACAGGAAACGATTAAGGCGACCAACCGTCCGATCGTGATCATTACGTCCAATAATGAAAAAGAACTGCCCGATGCGTTTTTGCGCCGGTGCTTTTTCCATTACATCCGTTTCCCCGATGCAGATACCATGAACCAGATTATCGAGGTGCACTATCCCGGTATTCAGAAACGACTGGTCGCCGAGGCGCTTAATCTGTTTTACGACATGCGCGATGTGTCGGGGCTGAAAAAGAAACCATCGACGTCCGAACTGCTTGATTGGTTGAAACTTCTGATGGCTGAGGATCTCCCGCCCGAGGCGCTGCGCGCCACGGATGCCAGAACTGCTGTGCCCCCATTGCACGGGGCGCTTTTGAAAAACGAACAGGACGTGCATCTGTTTGAACGGTTGGCTTTCATGACCCGGCGCGAAGGGCGGTAAGCGCAATGTTCACCGGCTTTTTCTATAAGCTCAAAGAAAACCGCGTTCCGGTATCCTTGCGTGAATACCTGACATTGCTTGAGGCGGTGGAAAAGGGATTGGCGGGATATTCGGTTGAGGATTTCTATTATCTGGCGCGCGCAAGTCTGGTGAAAGACGAGCGCAACCTTGATAAATTTGATCGGGTCTTTTCCGAACACTTCAAAGGGGTGATTGATCTGGCCGACGGGATGGATGAGGTGGCTGAAACCGAGATCCCCGAGGAATGGTTGCATAAACTGGCCGAGAAATTTCTGTCTGAGGAAGAAAAGGCCGAAATCGAATCACTGGGCGGCTGGGAAAAGCTGATGGAGACGTTAAAACAGCGTCTAGAAGAACAAAAATCCCGTCATCAGGGCGGTAATAAATGGATTGGAACGGCAGGCACATCGCCGTTTGGCGCCTATGGCTATAACCCCGAAGGTGTGCGGATCGGGCAGGACAAATCACGCCATCGTCGCGCGGTAAAAGTCTGGGACAAGCGCGAGTTTAAGAACCTTGATGACAGTGTTGAAATCGGCACGCGCAACATCAAGATCGCACTTCGTCGATTGCGCAAATGGGCGCGCACAGGGGCGGCCGATGAGCTTGATTTGCCCGGCACGATCACATCAACCGCGCGTCAGGGTTGGCTTGACGTGCAAATGCGCCCCGAACGGCACAATTCGGTTAAGGTCCTGATGCTGTTTGATATTGGTGGATCGATGGATGACCATATCAAGGTTTGCGAAGAATTGTTTTCAGCGGTCAAAACCGAATTCAAACATCTTGAATATTACTACTTCCACAATTGCCCTTACGAAGGGTTGTGGAAGGACAACGCACGCCGCCGATCTGATCAGGTGTCGACGTGGGATGTGATCAATACCTATGGATCGGATTACAAGCTGGTGATTGTCGGCGATGCGACCATGAGCCCGTATGAGATTACGTATCCAGGTGGTGCAGTTGAACATTGGAACGAAGAAGCCGGGGCGGTGTGGATGCAACGCCTGCTTGATCATTTCGACCATGCGGCATGGATCAACCCGCAGGTGGAAAATTGGTGGCCGTACCATCAATCAATCCAGATCATGCATCAGTTGATGGCAGGACGCATGTTCCCGCTGACGCTTGATGGGCTGGATCGCATGACCGGGGAGCTTAATCGTTAAAGCCCGCACGCAGTCCATACATGCGTACATTCAGGCTCCCAATCAGGCCGGCCCAAGAAACAGGTAACTTTCGGTTTTGGCTATGCCTTCCATGGCGCGGACCGTGGTCACGGTCTGATGGAAATCGGAAAGGGCGGGCACCTGAATTTCTGCAATCAGGTCCCATTGGCCATTGGTGGTATGCAGGGCAGAAAATCCAAGGTTCTTGCGCAAGGTTGCCACCATGGATTTGACGTTCTTGCCCGACAGCTCAATCATCATCATCCCACGAATGGTCCCGTCCGCGGCATTGTCACGCAGGCGGACCGTGAAACCGGCAATCACGCCCTGTTCGGTTAGGCGGTCCATCCGGGTTTTGACTGTACCAGCCGCGACCCCCAAAAGTTGAGCCAGTTTCGGGACCGAAGCCCGGGCATTGATACGCAGTTCGGCAAGCAGGCGACGATCAAGATCATCCATGGCGGGCTCTTTGGATTTGACGATTTCAGCAATTGTTCTGATGAAAGTGTCAGTTTGTCGCGCAAAATTCCACTAAATTGACGTTTTAAATGATTTTGGCGCGGCATATTATTGCCTCTATCATTAGGGAGTAATCACATGACCACGTCTGACACTCCGTGGGCGCCTTATGCCCGGACTGCTGAAATTGCCGACCGACTGACCCGGTTTGGCAGTGTTACCGGCACGGCTGGCGAAGCTGATATCACCGGTTTGATTGTCGAAATTCTAAGTGAAATTCCCTATTTTCGGGACAATCCCGGCGATATCGCCGTGATCGACAGCCATCCGGTTGCCGGTGGTGCAAAAATGGCAAAAAGTGTCGTGGCGCTGGTGCGGGGCACCGGGCGACAGGCATCGAGACAGACACTGGCAATGGCTGGGCATTTCGATGTGGTGTCGATTGAAAACTATCACGATCTGAAACATCTGGCTTTTAGCCCCGATCAATTGCGTGATGCCTTGATACGCGATCTGTCCGGACGGGCGACGCCAAGTGAGGCCGAAAAACTGGCACTGCGTGATTTTCAAAGCGGCGATTTCATTCCCGGTCGTGGGTTGCTGGATATGAAAAGCGGTGATGCGGCAGGCATTGCCTTTCTCGAACATTTTAGCCAGCAAGCTGAGCGACAGGGCAATGTCGTTTTGTTCCTTACTCCGGATGAGGAACGCAATTCCTGTGGGATGCGCAGTTTGCGCAATGCCTTGCCCGAGCTATCTCGACGCTGGGATATCGAGATTGTCGGCGGGGTTAATCTGGACGCCAGCAGCGATCCGGCAAATGGTGAAATCGGCAGGGCCATTTTCCATGGATCGGTCGGCAAATTGTTGCCCTTTGCGCTGGTGGCCGGGTTGCCGACCCATGTCGGATATCCGTTTGACGGCATTTCTGCCCACGCGATGGCATCTGAAATAATGGGGGCGATTGAAGCCAACAGCGATTTATGTGACAGCGGTACGCATGAAACGGCCCCACCCCCGGTCTGTCTCGAAGCCCGCGACCTGCGCGATAATTATGAGGTCACCACGCCGGAACATGTTTGGATGGCGTTTAACTGGCTGGTGATGGGCAAAAGCTGTGCGGACCTGATGGCCGATTTTACCGACATCGTGACCACGGCCGGCAACCGGGCGTTGGAGCGGTTTGAACAAAATGCCAAGTCTTATGCCAAGGCCAACCAGCAAGCTGCCCCCGCACCGGTGCCGCCTTTGCGTGTTTTAACGGTGGCGCAATTACGCGATATGGCATTTGGCGCTGGCGGGAAGGGCGCGCTTGATCGGATTGATGCCGTTTCAACCGCAAGTGCGGCGGAGGGTAATCCACTGAACCGCAGCCGCAAGCTGGTGCGTGCGATGCTTGACGAGGCCCATTTGCGCGGTCCGGCCGTGGTGGTCGGGGTTGCCGGATTGCATTACCCGCCGGTCCATGTCGATCCGAACCAAGAAACCGACAGGGTTTTCCTGGATGCCATTGATCGGGCCCGGTCCACGATCGAGGCCCGCCATAAAACGGAGATTTGTCACCGTGGCTATTTCATGGGGATTTCCGATATGAGCTTTTTCGGGCATGCGCCGGATGTGGGCAATACTGAAATCATCGCCGCGAACACCCCGATTGCCGAATTGGTCGATCATCCGGTGGCGGATGCGCTACGCTATCCGGTGGTCAATATCGGACCATGGGGACGTGAATATCATCAGCGTCATGAACGGCTTTACGCGCCTTATGCTTACGGTGTGCTGCCTGATTTTCTGGCGGAGATTGCGTCGGAATTTCTTGGCAGTACGGATACACCCGACGGGTAATTGTGGAACTCAATCGATCACCATGCGTTGTCCCTAACGTGTAACAGTTTCATGAAGAACATAAAAACGGCGCATTGGCGCGTTTGTGTGTGATGAAGCTGAGCCTATAGTCCAGAAAACCCTGCCGGAAACATGGTGGGGCACATGGAATTTAAGGAATTTGGGATGCTGGTACAAAAAATGATCCGCACGGCGCTGTTGAGTGTCGGCCTGTCGGTCGCAGGATTTCTGATGGCGCCGGGACTGGGTGTTACACCTGCGGCGGCACAGGATATTACCCAGGAAAGAATGGTGATTGCCCATCGCGGGGCATCGGGTTATTTGCCTGAGCATACCTTGCCTGCTGTGGCACTGGCCTATGGCATGGGGGCGGATTACATCGAACAGGACGTGGTGCTGTCAAAGGACGGTGTGCCGGTCATCCTGCATGATATTCACATTGATACCACCACCGATGTCGCAGCCAAATTCCCCGATCGCAAACGCGAAGACGGGCGGTATTACGCGATTGATTTCACGCTTGCTGAACTCAAAACCCTGAATGTCACCGAACGGTTCAAGGCCGATACCGGCGAGCAGGTTTTTGGCGGACGTTTTCCCAAGGAATTCGGGATGTTTAAAATCCCGACCCTTGATGAAGAAATCATGATGATCCAGGGGCTGAATAAATCCAATAAACGTGAAGTCGGAATTTACCCGGAAATCAAGGATCCGGCATTCCATCATGCCGAAGGCAAGGACATCGCCAAGACCGTGATCACGGTGCTGGAAAAATGGGGATATAACAATCCTTCGTCCAATTCCTTTGTGCAGTCGTTTGATTGGACGGAAACCAAGCGCATCCGTAATGAGCTTGGCTATCAGGGTAAGCTGGTTCAGCTGATTGGCGAGAACAGGTGGGGCGCGCCCAAAGGTACCGATTACGACTATCTGAAATCCGACGATGGTATCGTCGAAATGGCCGGCGTGGTCGATGGGATCGGTCCATGGTTGCCCCAGGTTATCGAAGGGCTAAGTGCGGATGGTAAGGCCATCATGACGCCAACCCTGATTGCCGCCCAGCGTGCGCAACTGATGATCCATCCCTATACCCTGCGTGCCGATCAATTGCCGAAATGGGCGGGGGATATGGATATTGCGCTTGATGCAATTTTTGATGATGCCGGGATTGATGGAATCTTCACCGATTTCCCTGATCAGGTCGTGCAATATCTGGCCGAACATCCCGCATCCTGATGTGCTGATAAACTCAAACATTTTACAGTCTGTTGCGTTATGCGCACCAGACTGTTTCTAACTTTCACGTTCCCAATGCGTGCCTGCAACGGCACTATTGCAGGCGATGAAATTCAACCAAGGAGGCGATAATGGCTAAAGTTCTCGTGCTTTATTATTCGATGTACGGACATATCGAAACCATGGCGAATGCCGTGGCCGACGGCGCGCGCGGTGTGGCCGGAACCCATGTCGATGTTAAACGTGTGCCTGAAACCATGCCCGAAGACGTGGCAAAGGGTGCGGGTGCCAAGCTTGATCAGGCAGCCCCGGTCGCCACGGTTGACGAATTGCCTGAATATGATGCGATCATCTTTGGTGTGCCGACCCGCTTTGGCAATATGCCCGGTCAGATGCGCACGTTCCTTGATCAGACCGGTGGCCTTTGGGCCAAAGGGAAACTGATTGGCAAAATTGGTTCTGTGTTTACATCCACCGGGACCCAGCATGGCGGTCACGAAACCACCATCACCTCGACCCATACGACGCTTCTGCATCAGGGAATGGTGATTGTTGGTGTGCCTTATAGCTGTGCGGGCCTGACCAATATGGACGAAATCACCGGTGGGTCGCCTTATGGTGCGGGTACGCTTGCGGGTGCGGATGGTTCACGCCAACCGTCGCAAAACGAACTCGATATCGCCAAGTTCCAGGGTAACCACGTTGCCGAACTGGCCGCAAAACTGGCGGGCTGATCACGATCAGTCGCAATCACGTAAACCACCAAAGGCAGCCTTGGGAAACCGGGGCTGCCTTTGATATGGGCTTGGGCCCAAAGGCGACCTTCAGACGTGTTTGTTGGTCATAGGGAAACAATCAGGTGCCTGATTGAACCTTGTTTGGCGACAGTTTTGTGCGAAAGTGGGGTATGACATTTGCCCGGTTTTGCGGGCGCATCAAAATACAGGAGGTCACCCATGTCCGACGCTGTTTCCAATCTTCGCAATGTCGCCAAGGTTTTACGGGCGATGGATACATCCGATGGTGCGGGTGTGTCGCTTAAACGGTCCATCGGGACGCCAGAGCTTGATATGCTTGATCCGTTCCTGATGCTGGACTCGATTTCGACCGATAATGCCGATGAATATATCGCAGGCTTCCCCGAACATCCCCATCGCGGTTTTGAGACCGTGACCTATATGGTCGAAGGGGCGATGCGCCATCAGGACAGCATGGGCAATGAGGGCGTTTTGCGTTCTGGCGGTGCACAGTGGATGACCGCGGGAAGCGGGATCGTTCATTCGGAAAAGCCTGAACAGGAAGGCGGCCTGTTGCAGGGATTCCAGCTTTGGATCAATTTGCCAGCAAAGGACAAAATGATTGATCCGCGCTATCAGAACCTTGAGCCAAACGAAGTTCAGGAATTCTCACCGGCCAAGGGGGTGAACCTGCGTTTGCTGGCGGGTGAAATGTTTGACAAAGCCGGCCCGATCAATGGCATTTCGACAAATCCTGTTTTTGTTGATGTCAAACTTGATGCGGGAGCCGAGGTCACCATCCCGTTGCCCAAGGGGCACGCAGCCGTGGTCTATGTCTTTATCGGGGAGGCCGTGGTTGCGCAGAAAGACGTCCCGACCCATCATCTGGCTGTTCTGGCCAATGGGGAGGGGGTGACGCTTACGGGCGGTGAAGATGGCGCCCGGATGCTGGTGATTGCCGCACGCCCCTTACGTGAAGAGGTCGTGCGTTATGGCCCGTTTGTCATGAGTAGTAAGAAAGACCTGATGCAGGCGTTTGACGATTTCCAGAACGGAAACTTCGTCCGCAAGGCGGCATCGTAAAGTTTTACGGTGCCACGTGCGCCAAACTATAATGCAAAAGCCCCGGTCTGTTCAGTCATCTGTTCTGGCCGGGACTTTTTGTATGTCAAAGGTTTGAAGGCTGTTTTGATATAATTGCAACCTTGAAAAGCGGGTGAGTTTTTCTAACCTATAGGATGTACGAAACAGACGGTGAAGACCGCGTAATGACATTTGCAGTACGACGCATCTTTTATGCTGCCGTGACATTGGCAAGCTTTGCGGCAGCGATGCCTGTAAATGTGCCCGCATATGCAGATGACCTGCGTCAGGAAATGCGTTTGGTTACGGGGGATGCTTTCCCGCCTTTTGCTGACCGGGCATATGATGGGGGCGGTATTGTTACCGAAGTTGTCCGCCGAAGTTTCGATGTCATGGGCTATCAAAATGTTTCGGTGATCTGGCGGTCATGGCTCAAAGGGTTTGAAATGACCGTTGAGGGACGGGTGGATGGCACGTTCCCCTATGCCCAGACACCATCGCGCAAGAAACTGGTGCTGTTTTCCGAACCGATTACCAACCTGTCGGCCTATGGCTGGTTTGCCAGAAAACACGAAAAATATGATGACAATATAGATCTTCTGGGAAAGTCGCTTTGCCTGCCATTGGGGCATGGGGAACTTGGCCATACCGGAAAACTTTTGGCATCGGGACAGGCGAAACGTGTGTCGCCGCCCGATATGAAAACCTGTTTTAAGCTGCTGGCGGCAGGACGGGTCGACAGTGTCGTATCCCCGGTACCAGAGGCCCTCAATGCCATGTCAGAGGCAGACCTTTCGCCTGATGATTTCGACCATATTGGCCAGAGCCTGTCGAACATGCCGCTGTATTTCGTTGTCGGCGTCAATCACCCATCGGCACAAAGGATCATCAAGGATTTCAATGCCGGTCTAGCCACGTTGCGCGAGAGTGGTGAGCTTGAAAAAATTCTGTCTCAAGCACGGTATTAGGCGCGGCGTTGATCTTGTCCCCGACGCGGGCAGCATCAAATTGTTCAACCCTAATCTTCTGCGCGCTTCACGTCTGTACTTGAACTGGTATTGGCAATCCAGGGGCGGCCATCGGACACCACATCGACCTTGTTGGCATTTGTATTTTTGACCGTGTCGAACGAGTTGTTTGTGGCATTCCATTTTTTCAGAACGTACTGGCTGCCACTCCAGGAAGTGATATAAATACTTCCGTCTGTCCCCGCCCCAACGTCTTCTGCGCTAACGCTTTGACCCCGCGGGCGATTTTCAAATTTTGTACCCGTAAATTGCTGGACGTTATTATTAGAATCAGCAATCCACACATCGCCCGCCCGACCAATGGCGACCTTACTAACGTCATCATTGCTAAACTTGGTAAACGCGTTTGTTCCGGGTTTAAGTTGATAAAGCTTTTGGCTAATCACGACGTAAACCGTGCCATCCGCGCCAATCGATAAACTGCCGATACTGCCCGATGTGACTGAATAGGTGCGTCGCACGCTGCCCGTTGATGACAGTTGATAAACCGATCCGTTTTGGGTCGTCCAAATGGTGCCATCGCTTGCAACGTCGATATTTTGCAGGTTTTGATTAAATGAAAGAGAAACTTCTTCAAATTTCTCTGTCGTGCTGTTGAATTTCAAAAACTGTTTCGCGCCCTGGTTTTGCGGTTGGCCATAGACATAGACATCATCATTTTGCCCCACGGCAAATTCTTCAATCGTGTTTAGGTTCGTGGCAAAGGTGTCGAAGCTAATGTTTTTTGAAAACGTAAAGGCGCTTTCGGATGTAACATCCACCACTGCGGCGGTGTCGCCGGTGCCGGTGGTATCGCCGACGGTTGACGCGGCGACAAGACGGTCAGCCTGTTCATCACGTTCAAAGAATTTGGAGGCCAGAACAAGTGTGTCCTTGGTTACTACCCAAGGATACCCATTTGGACCCACTGCGACACTTTGTGGTGTATGGCCGGGTGTGCGCACCACGTCAAAGGTCTTTGTATCCGTGTCCAGACGCATCAGAAGGTCCTTGTCGGACACCACATAGACACTGCCATCCGGACCAATTGCGATGCTTTTAGCTTTTTGCGCGAAAATTTCGCAGGGTGATGACGCGCAACGCTGCACCAATTGGTCAGAACGGATGGTCCAAGGGATGCCGTCCGGGGCCACCGCCACCAGAAGGCCCTGTCCGGAAATACGGTCAAACCGGGTCATGGCGTCATTGAGTTTCGATAAAGTGCCCGAAGCATCGGCAATCACCACAGACCCGTCCCCGCCAATGGCAATGTCAGACCCCGTCGCACCGGGGATTTGTTTCCATAGATTTCCCGTATGGCGAAACACCCGCCCCAAAGTGGAAATGCCCCACGGGTTTCCCAGTGCATCAACCGCAAGACGCACCAAGGTGCCGGGGAAACTTTCGAACTGTTTACGACTGTTCGACCACCGCAGGACATTGCCCGCAGCATCCAGGCCAAACACACTGCCATCGCGCCCGATCGCCAGTGCCGAGGCGGTCTTTTGAGTGTTCACAAAGGTAATATCTTCGTTCGTTGTCACCGCGACCGGATCAATCGTGGCATCGTTCCCTGCTGCGGGGTCGACGGTCTTGGTGCCAGTTTGCCCGGTTGCGCCAGTTTGCGGGGAAACCGGCGACGCGCTTAGCGTCGCTGCTGTTTGAACTGGCGCTGTGGTCGCCGGTGGTACTTGGGCTGGTGGCGCAATCGCTCCTGATGGTGTTAAAGGTGCCGCCGAAACCCCCGGGGCAATGGCGACGGGGGCGGTATCGATAGGGGCGACCGCCAAAGGTGCCTTTATTTCCGGTGCCCGGCCTTCTTCGGTTTTGATTTTCTCTGGTGCGACCAACAGGGTGGTCGCCATAATGACGCCATCCGTGAGGACAGCCCATGGCCCGCCGTCGGGGGTTGCCGCTGCCGCTGTTACACCTTCAACTCCGGCGACTGCCTGCCAACTGCGCTGACCGTCGTTCCAAACCCTTATTCGGCCCTCGGCATCGGCAATCACCACCGTATCGTTCCCGCCAATGGCAATGTCGACGGCACGTCCGGGCAGGACCCCCCAGTTTTTGCCATCAAACGCGGCAATACGACGATCACGGGTTACGACCCACGGATTTCCCGCCATGTCCAATGCGATGCGATATGCCTGACCTTCCACTGGTTGCCATTCACTGCGCAAGGGGTTCCATTTTTTGATGTCACCACTCACCTTGGCGATGTAGACATTACCCTGCGCGTCGGCGGCGACATCTGCAACGTCTGTGTCTTTGCTTTCCCACCACAAACCGTTATAGCGAAAAACCGCGCCCTCTGCGTTGACCGCCCATGGGCGGTTTCCCTCTGCTGCTGAAATCCGGACGAAATCGCCGGACATTTTGCGCCAGCGTTGTTCCAGCGCATCCCAGCGCCACGGCGTGCCATTTGGGGCCACAACATAGGCCTGCCCCTGACTGTTGATCGATATATCAACAGCCGTACCGGGCAGGCGGGTCCAATTCGCAGCCGTTGGTATCTCTTGCGCCCAAGCACCCTTGAGAAGCATGACCGCACCAAGCACGACGCAGAACAAAACCAGACAAAACCGCACTATCGCCAACGTCATCGGACGACCTCGCATCACAGTTTCTAAAAATAAAACGTTATTGATCAAGCAACCGGTCACGCACCATCGCAATGTGTTGCTGGCCGGTGGCATCGTTTTGCCAAGACTGAATTTTCACATCCCCGTTTCTGAATTCCTCAAAGAATTCACGTCCTTGAAGCTTTTCAATGACTTCGCTAAAGGTCGCGCGCGGTGTAAACCAATCCTTGTGACGTTGCTCAAGACGTTCAATGTCACGTTCCAGATCTGACATTTCCTCGATCATGCCATCGCGATCAACCTGTGCGCGACGGGCATAAAGGGGGCGGCGTGGCGTCATCAAAATCAGGACAGACCGTTCGAAGTGGCGCTCAACCCGCTGAGAGAACAACAGATTAAGGATCGGAATATCCATCAAGCCGGGCACGCCATCGGCTGATTTGGATGTTTCGCGCTCGCTCAATCCGCCCAGCACCAATGTCTCGCCGAACTTCATGGTTACGGTCGAGTTCACATTGGTTTTGGTGGTGTCGAGACGGAATTCAAATACCACTGAATTGGACGGGTCGGTCAGGAAGGTACGCTCTGCGACCACATGCAAGCGGATCATATCGTCGGGCAAAATTTCCGGCGTCACGGCAAGTTTGACGCCAACCTCCTTTTGCACCGACACGCTGTCACCATTTCCGCCCGAAACCGCCGCAGCAAGAATTTCAGTTCCCGAGAAGAATTCCGACGTTTGCCCGGCTTGTGCGACCAAACTTGGTTTGGCCAAAACCTGATTGTTCGCATCAGCGGAATTGGCAATGTTCAAGGAATATGTCACGGCTGGAATGCTGATTGCGCGTGTGATTGTTTGCGTGCTTTCCTCCAGTCCGGTATTCAAATAATCCTTGGTGCGTGTCGATCCATAGCCAAACCCCGCCGTCCCGGTCAGGGGGTCGCCAAACTGCAACTGCAATCCGTTCAACAGATTGATTCCACGCGAATTGCGAACATCTTCCTGGGTTCCGATCAAGACAACATCGACCACCACCATGCTTGTATCGGCAAAACCTTGCTGTCCTGAATTACCTTGCGCGGAGGGGGCGCCATATCCCCCCTGCTGCTGAGAATAGGGATCGGGTGCTGCACCGTAAGGAGCAGGTGCCGCCGCACCGTAGGGATCACTGGAACCGTATGGATTGTTGCCCGGACCATATGGATCATTGCCATATTGTGCCATCATAACCTTGGCATCATTGTCATAGAACGATTGCCATCCCTGAACCCGGTCTTCGAGATATGCGATCGTTTCCGGTCCCAGAACGGCCTTGCGATAGGCCGATACAAACGACGATGCCCCCGCACGATCATCCATCGCCGCCAACGACAATGCGGCGGCTTTCAGGACTTCGGGCTGCTCCTTGGTCTCTGGGGCCACAGCCAGCAAGTGTTTAAGGGCGGCTTCCGCCGTTTTGGGGTCACGGGCATAATATGATGCGGATGCCAGACTATACAGCACCGCCGGGTCGTCACCACGATGAAGGGCGACGGCCGCGAAATAGCCCTGTGCGAGGACATAACGCCGTTGGTCCATATACAAAAGGCCCAACTGATAATTGGCCGACAAGTTCCCGGGGTCGAATTTAAGCGCCTGTTTGTATCCTTGCTCGGCCAGCTCGAACTTGCTGGCGTCGCCCTGAACCCCCATCAGGTGATAGGTCAAACCGTTGAGAAACTGCAAATCCGGATTGGTGATATCAAGTTTCAAAGCCAGATTGATCAAGCGTGATGCTTCATCCATGTTCTGGGCTTCCAGTGCGTTAATACTTTCGCGCACTAGTACTTGAACGGCATCATCTTGGACGACGGAATGTGTGAGAACCGGTTTTTGGGCAATATCGCGCGCCACTGACGGCGTTGCATTACCACCCAAGGCGCCATCAGACATCAAACCTGCTGTCTGACAACCCGCAACCAGCAACGTTGATAGAACCAATGCGCCCCTAAAGGACGTCTTAAGTATCGGATCGCGTTTAAATTGTTTACGTATCTGGACCAAGCGCCACTTCCCCACAAAGAATCAACCGTCTTAATTGCTTAAATGCAAAGCGCCCCCCGGCGCCGACGGCCATTTATCATTCGATCTTTGGCAATCCGGGGTACGAGACTGTCCGGATTGCCAAAGCCATCAAAAACTGAAAAACAGAACGAAAAGGGCTGAAATTGCCTCAGCCCTTTTCCCTTATTCCATCTGGTAAATTTGATTGTTCTTGGTCAGGCGCCATACCTGCCCGCCGCCAGCACCGACGGCGTTAGACTCCGTGTCTTGTGCAATCATATCCCAATCGCGTTTCTTGCCATTGAACAGGTAAGTCTTGCCGTTCGTGCCAACGATGATCGCTGCACCTGGGATATCAACCGCAATATCGACAGCAGTACCAGGAAGCTTCTCCCACTTCCTGTTGTTGTCATGGACATAGATATCGCCTTTGTCGTTCACGACCCAGGGTCGACCATTCTGATCAATGTCGATCCGTTTTGCCGATCCGGCAACGTTTTGCCAGCGGTTTCCGTCGCGGAAATGGATGCTGCCATCCACACCAATGATCCAGACACCCTTGGCACTGGCACCAATATCCTGTGCCGCCGGGCCGGGAATACGCCGCCATTTGGACCCCGATTGGGAAAATATCTGCCCCGTTTCGTTGACGACCCAGGCCTCATTATCGGAAACGGCAAGACGGGTTGCCGCACCGGACATTTTGGTCCATCGCTTTGCGGTTTTCGCGCGTTTAAATATTTCATACCCGCCACCGGCCTTGGTCATGCCGATTACATACGTCGTTCCATCCGTTCCAATTGCGACATCGGTGGCTTCTCCCGGTACAAGGTCCCATTTCGCCGAACGCCCGGCCGAGGCGTCAATACTGATCGATTCAATCTGGGTTAACGTGATTGTGTCATTCTTAGTTTGGCCGCCATCAATAGCAGTATCGATATCGAAGTTGCCGACAACAACCTTGCCGTCTTCAAACGTCACGCCGCTCTGTGCCTTATCAGACGGCATCAATTTCGCCCAAGTCTGTACTTGCGGCTTGATCGACTCCTGGGTCATGAGGCCCCAGTTCGTTAATACCTCTGTCCGCCCGTTATCGGTCAATAGAAGGCGGGATAAGTTTACGGGCTTTTGCGAGTTCGCCAGGGCGTCAGTGATAATGGATGACTGTTTGATCTGATCCAGGGCAATATCGGTTCCGATGCTGGCGACAATCGAGCTTGCGGTCAAAATAATCATTGTCGGCGCCATAAATGCCATAGAGGTGGAAGCGACATTACTCGTCGTTGCTACTATTCTCGTTGTTTGTTCAATGCCTTCTTTCAGGTAGGGAAAAATTGCTTGGCCAACCGTCCCCACCGCTTTGGCGACGGACGTTGATACAATCGTTGCGGCCCCAAGCCCTGCATATGCAACGACAACTGCAGCACCAGGTGCAAGTAACATGATGTCGCCTACCTGGTCTTCCATTTGTGGCGGACGAACACCAATATCATTGGGATTCAAGCCGTCTGACATACCTGGACGCACTACCTTCAAGCCGCGCTCCCAGCTTTGCCAGACGCTTTGCATTTCTGTCGCCACCAAAAGCCGGGATTTTTGGACGTACAAGGCCATATAGTTCAACAAGTCCCGTTCAGGCTTGGTCTTTGGCCCTCTTTTGATCACGTTGAAAACATGCATATAAACGGCCGCCTTTAGGACCACCGATTCCTCGGGTTCCGTCAGGATTAGGTTCCAAGCTTCGGCTTTTAGCTCGTCTGTTTTGGCTTTATTGAGTCCAGCTGCTGCGATGTAATTGGTGATGCCTTCATCGATCAGCGTACGGTCCTTAATCACCTCGGCAACAATCTCATGGGCGCCAGGCAGACCGAACAACCCATTCGGCGTGCGTCTTGCGGGTTCCCAACGCATGGTAAGGTATTCACAAGCCTGATTGGTCTTAACGCCATAAACCGACCGGACCGAATTCACCGGACATGACCAGCAGGTTCCCCCGTCGATGAAGTCGAAATGTTCCCCGGCCGGACATGATAAAGAGGCCATTTTGGTCGCCGACACCAATGATTCATTTCGGAAACACGCTTGGCTTCCTGTCACCGCATTGATGGTGCGGCTGAAACCGTCCGGACAGGTGTAGCAGCTGCCATTGAGATCGGGGAACGCCCCTTCGGGGCAAACCCGGTCGATGAATTCGGCCCGGCGCGCGTCTTCAAAAATCTTGCCGCAGGCATCCCAAGAATCCACCGAGGACATGGTGCGTCCGAACTCGGCCGGGCAAGCCCAGCACTCGCCGCCGTTGCGACCGTCAAAGAACGACCCTTTAGGACAAGCCTTATGCTTGCCTGTTCGCGTCGCGCCTGTGTATTGCGTGGAAATTTGCTTGGAACAGGCTTTCGGCGTATCGACCGCGAAACCGGTTCGGTTGTAACCACTTGGGCAGGAGAAACAGGACCACGTTCCAATATCAAAGAAAGACCCGTTTGGGCATCTACCGACGGCATTGCGGGTCTTCGTCGCCTTACCAAAACCACAAGGCGGCATAAGCTTACCCGTCTTCAAATCCATCGCACCGCAAATCACATGGCCTTCCTCTGGGGGCGATCCGGATACGATCGTCAGTGATTGTGTTTTTGCATCAGACGCATTTGCCAAAGCACCGATGATGAAAACAATCAGGACAAGTAAAGTTCGCCAGACTGTGTCCGCGGACCGAAAACGGGTTCCCATGGGTCATTCCTCAACCAAAACATGTTGTCTTTTGCGCCTGTAATCCTGCGATGGATCGAAGATCAAAGCGCAAATGCCACGGGATTTTCCCATGGACTGCGTTGGGGATGAGAAGAACCGGGATAACCCGAAATGATTGCCTGACAGCAGATCAATCAGCGACACACCAAGTCTCTAAAGAGCAAGGCCAAAGCGTTGAATGCTGTCAAAGAACAGTCCTGACAAGTTTCAGGACTGTCCACTGAACAGAGTGTTCCCCAGTCTCCGTCACGTCTGAAAATGAAGACAAGACGGCCCAATCCCCGCGCAGAGAATTGAACAGGTGCTGCGATAAGGAAACACGTATTCATAAGCGGTCATACGTTTATGACGCTTTTCGGATATTGCGGCCGTTTTTCGGATATTGGAGGGAGATGCTCTATGCGTTTTTACGGACGGTATCGGATGGAAGTTCGCCAAACTCCCGATAATAATCCTGTGCAAAACGGCTCATGTGTGTGAAGCCCCACTGTTTCGCGACGTCCGAGATCGCATGTCCGTCTAACTCTGCCAGCAAGATTGCCCGGACGCGTCTCAATCGAACAATGCGCAAATAGGCCATCGGGGTCTTACCATACGCATCCAAGAACCCCCGTTGTATTCCGCGATACCCACACCCAGCTACAGCCGCGATGTCGGCAAGCCCAATTTTCTTGTCGGCATGGGCGTGGATGTAATCACGCGCACGTTTGATGTAAAATGGAACAACCATCGTGGCATCACGGCCATTCATGGTGTCCTGATAGCTGTTGGGCAGAAGGCTTAGGCACTGGGTTAACAGGATGTCTTCCATCTGTGCTGTGACGATTGGATTGTGCATTTCGCGCAAGGGACCATCAAGTGCTTCGGCGACATAGTGAACTGTATTGCGGAAAATAGTCCAACCAAGCGCACAGGAATCAATCGCGGGATCGAAACTCAATCCCATCAAATCGATGTCTTCGCCAACCAGAGAACGCGCATGATTTTTCAATTTTTCCTTTGATAACCTAAGGACGAAGGCGCCGAAGTTATCTTCCGTGGCGCTTACCGGTGCAGCCAAGTCACGCATGAACCCCCGACCGGCTGAGAATGTCAGCTCTTTTCCACAATGTTGGGCAACCCCCGAGCCACTGGTAAGCATATATAACAGCAGCCCGTCCGGATCCTGTTCAGAAGAAGTCACACTGAGTTTGGTCGCATCGAGAGTCACATGCATTAGGCTGATGTCACCAGACTCCACGGCGGCAACACGGACATTCAATTCCGCATTCGGCCCCTTAATATCAAAGTCATGCCGCGAGGCAAGATCCATGATGGACTCGCGAACCTCATCTAAATCGTTCGAAGACAAAATCGTATGGTTTTGCAGATAGGTCATTGCGGCCCCCAATGTCCATCCCCCGAATAATGGGCCATTGCCCAGATAACAGAGCAATGACGACCCAAACGTCCGGTCAAGGAAGACACCCGGATCATATTCAAAAAGAATGTAATAATCTATTTAAGATTGATTTGCAGGCAAGGCACAATAGGTCTTATGGCCCGTTAAGTCCTTAATACCAACAACACAGTGCAAAAAAGCCCCGCCAAGATATCTCGGCAGGGCCTTTCGCAATGGGTTCCAATATAGGGCAGTATCAAGCCCGTATATTTAAAATGGGCTTTTGCGATGGTGCTCACCCAATGTCGGGGAGCCCAATTTACGACGTGGCTGGATCGGAAACGTCATCTTCAAGAACCCAGCCGTCATCCGTGCGGCAGGCTGATTTTATCTGCTGACTGGTGCGGTTGCGGGCGGTCAGTTCCTGCCGGTAGGTACGACACCAGACACCTTTTTCAGTTTGAACGGTCTTGAGCGGTGTGATTGCAATCTCAAGCGTTGCCAATGATGCAGTTTGTGTTTCACCGGAATTGTTGTTTTCAAGCGCGGCCTGAACGGTTTTACTCAGGCTTTGACGATCGCGTTCGGGAATTTTTGCCGGTGCCGGACCAAAGGTGGTCAGTTCTTCGCTTTGGTCCTGTCCGGAATTCCATTTGCGTTCACGTTTGACATAAAACCCGACTTCTGGCGCGTACCACCACGTGGTTGTTTGCATCCACCACTGTTTATAGTACCGCGAACATTCCACGACAAAACTGTCAAACGTGCCCGCAGGAACCGTTACCGTCTCAGTTGCCGGGACCTTGCAGGTTAACCATTGTTCATAGGTGTTGGTTTCACCAGTATCTGGGGCCGTACTTTCCGATCTGGTTGAAACACGCACCATCTTGTCGACTTCAAGCGGCCAGATGCTTTCAGATCTTTCCTTGATCGTCGCGGTGCCGGTTCGTTTTTGGTCATCCTTATCTGTATAAGACCAATCAAGGTTGGGGCCGGTGAAGTCGGCAGTTGTTTCAAACACATAGTCGCCGCCGCCATTCCATTCAATGCGGTCACCCTCGATGTCACGGACATAAATCGCGCGCCCGCTATCATAGACAAAGGCGTCCCCAATCCCGAAATCGGGTAAGGATGCGGTGCCAAGTTCTGGACCGGTATTCGGGGTTTTTTCAGCATATTCACCCAGTCCATCGTTGATATTGTTCAGGGACTGGGAAAAATCGCTCATGGTGTTTTCAAACGTCTGACAGGCGCCAAGTGTCCCCAGGCCCGTAACGCAAGAAAGCGCCAGAAAATGGCGCAGAAGTTTTGACGTACTCATTGTCTTGATCCTGCTCATTCTTTTTATTTCGGGCGTCCTACGATCAATCGCAACTGACAGCGCCGCCGAACGCCGGGGCTATCAGTTGCCTTAAAGTTTCTGTTTCGGGCTGTCGGGCGTGTCGGCATCGCGAAGCTCAACGCCGGGGATCAGGCGATACACGGTTTCCCAAGCACCTTCATCCGTCCGGCAGGCGCGGCCATAAAACTCTTCAAGCCCGTCGCTATTGACCGGATTAACCGGAAAAGTAACCCGATATTCCCGGCAGAACCGCCCGGCCTGACGGAAGGTTCGTAACGGTTCAATCTGGATTTCTTCGTTGGCACGATGATCGGGATCAAGTGCTACGTTGCGGATACTCCCACTGAGCGTTTTTTCCAAGGTCTGGCTTATTTCCATGTCCAGAACCGGGTTGTTCACAGGGGAATAGGAAGCAGACTGAGCATTGGGTGTTGTGAAAGCCCCAATGTTGTCCGTGGTCATATTCTGATTAAACACATTACCCCCGACAAAGGCGATCAGAACCGCCGCTGCTGCCCCGATGCCGGTCCAGATTGCACTGTTGCTGTTGGCAGCCTTGCGTATGGCAGCAGACTGATCTTTTCTATCCGTCGAATGCACATGACCAGAGATCGGTTTCTGATCAAGGATATCCGCAATATTTTGCGAAAGCTCCGGATAGATCGCGTCATTGAGAAGTCGTTCAGACTGATTGCGCAGCATGACGGATTGTCCGGCCATGACGTTGAATTGCCGTGTTAGAACAGGACAATTGGCAATCCGGTCCTCAAGCTTGCGGCATTCCGTCGGGGCAAGTTCGCCGTCGATATAAGCCGACAGCAGTGTATAGTCTTGTTCTGTGAGTGCTGTGGTCATGGCGAACCTCTTTGAATGTCGTCACGGTTGGTGTTCTGGCTATCATCATCATGCATCATCGCAAGCGCCTTGCGTGCCCGTGCGACGCGGCTCATCACTGTGCCTGCTGGGGCATCAAGAATGTCGGCAGCTTCGCGGTAGCTGTATCCTTCAATAAGAACCAGTGTGACCGCTGCGCGCTGATCTTCGGCAAGTGCAGCAAGCGCTGCCTGTAAGAACAATCTGTCCGTCCCACCATGGCTCTGTCCGGGAAGTGCACTTTCGCGCGCATCTTCAAACGAAATGACATTGCCTCGGCGTTGTTCGCGGCGCTTTTCATCAATCCAGCTTGTCTGGATAATGCGATAAAGCCAGCTGTCGAGACGTGTGCCCTGTTCGTATTGATCAATGCGTTCGACGGCTTTGATATAGGCAGTTTGCACAAGGTCTTCGGCTGCGACAACGTCGCGCGTCAATGACCGTGCAAATCGAAGCGCGCGCGGTAACAGGTCTGTCAGTTCCGTCTTTAGTGCGGTGTCCAATCCAACCGTCCCGTTCTGGTTCTGTTGTTTATATTGTGTATAGAACGCGCGCGCGGTGCTGTTTCTTCCATCACACTTCAAAAAAAATGTGCGAAAAATTTTCAGGACAGGGGAAGAAAACCAATCGCGGTTTCGTTGTCCTGCCAAATGAACGCATCTTTCCACCTAATGGACTGGAGAAAAACAATGTCGAACCAAGAGATGAAAACTCTGCGCACCAAGATTGCAACGGCAGGTATTCTGGGCTTCGGGGCCTTTGCCCTGATCGCAACGCCGGTTTCCTTCAGTTCGGACCATTTTGGCCTCACCGATAATGCTGCTTTTGCCCAAGGCAATGGTAACGGCAACGGTGGCGGCAATGGCAATGGCGGTGGAAACGGCGGTGGCAACGGTAACGGTAACGGCGGCGGCAATGGTAATGCCGGCGGTAACGGTGGCGGGAATGGGAATGGCGGCGGCGGTGGTGCCAACGGCGACAGTGGACCAAGCGGCCCTGATGGCCCAGGCAACAGCTCCAACGCGGGCGGTAATGGCAAGGGCAATGGCGGCGGAAATGGCAATGGCGCCGATGGTCCGGGCAACAGTGCCGCGGCGCGCTCAAACGCAAGCAGCCTTGGATTGCAGTCTAAAGGCGCACGTTCGGCATCCACCGAAACCGACGAAGAAGACGATATTAAAGGCCGTTCAATGCCACGGGGCATAACCACGGCACCGGGCCTTGCAGGTGCCTTGCCGCCGGGTATTCAACGCGTATTTGGCGCTCCAGCCGGTCCTGATGTTGATCCCGACGTCGAACAGGAAATCATTACCAAGGGCTGGAAAGAATTGACCCGTCCTGATGCTGGTGATGACACGCCCGACGATGGCGAACCCGATATTGGTGATACAGGCGATATTGGTGATACGGGTGACACAGGCGATACTGGTGATACTGGTGATACTGGTGACACTGGTGACACTGGTGATACCGGCGATACAGGTGACACGGTTGGGGATACCGGGGATGCTGCTGAAACGGGTGATACCGTTTCATAACAACCAACCCCAAAGCAGTTGATCCTGCTTTGTATGCTGCGGTCTGTCTCGTGGCCGTTGCAAACTCAAAACCCCGCTTGGTCTTTACCGGCGGGGTTCTTTTTTGCCGTGGTGCGGTCATCATGCTGGTCAATTCATCAGGTCTGGCTTGCACTGGCTTCGCGGACCTTTCGATGACCACCCAAGTTTAGCGTCTTTCGCATGCTGCATAAAAAACAAAACCCCGCCGGATGCACCGGCGGGGTTTCTTGATTGGCGCAAAGCTTTGGGCAATCAGCCCATTGCAGCTTTGAGACCTTCGTCCAGTTTGTCGAGGAACTGGGTGGTGGTCAGCCATTTCTGGTTCGGGCCGATCAGAAGTGCCAAATCCTTGGTCATGAAGCCGGCTTCGACGGTGTCGACGCAAACTTTTTCAAGGGTTTCAGCAAATTTGACGACTTCTGGCGTACCATCGAATTCACCACGGTATTTCAGGCCCTGCGACCATGCAAAGATCGACGCAATCGGGTTGGTCGAGGTTTCTTTGCCCTGCTGGTGCTGGCGATAGTGACGGGTCACGGTGCCGTGTGCGGCTTCTGCTTCGACGGTCTGCCCATCCGGGGTCATCAGAACAGAAGTCATCAGACCGAGCGAGCCAAAGCCCTGTGCCACGGTGTCAGACTGAACGTCGCCGTCGTAGTTCTTACAAGCCCAAACGAAACCACCGTTCCATTTCATGGCACATGCGACCATGTCATCGATCAGGCGGTGTTCATAGGTGATGCCAGCAGCTTTGAATTTATCCGCAAATTCAGTCTGATAGACTTCTTCAAACAGATCTTTGAAACGGCCATCATAGGCTTTCATGATGGTGTTTTTGGTCGACAGGTAAACCGGCCAGCCAAGGTTAAGACCATAGTTCAAGCTGGCACGCGCAAAGCCCTTGATGCTGTCATCAAGGTTATACATCGACATGGCAACGCCCGAAGACGGGAAGTCAAAGACTTCGTGTTCGATGGCTTCACCGCCGTCTGCCGGCTGGAATTTAATCGTCAGTTTACCTGCGCCCGGAACTTTAAAGTCGGTCGCACGGTACTGGTCGCCAAATGCATGACGGCCAATAACGATCGGCTGGGTCCAACCCGGAACCAGACG
>TARA_R110002012_G_scaffold7936_4_pt1 | contig 96397 bp, 87 predicted proteins | sample TARA_R110002012 | Tara Oceans TARA_R110002012 (sample SAMEA4396515) | marine metagenome | biome: Westerlies Biome; feature: [DCM] deep chlorophyll maximum layer (ENVO:01000326); material: water (ENVO:00002006), including particulate matter (ENVO:01000060) such as... | depth 40 m
GCTCCAGAAAGCCTCTTCCGCAGCCTGCGCCGCCGCATCAACATGGGCGGGCGTGCCGACCGAGAATTCGTGAACGTCGCCATGGGCCGGTTCGTTCTTGAAGGTGGCGTCACCGGCAACCCAGTTTCCGGCAATGAGATGTTTTCCAGTCAGCATTCAAGACTCCAGTCAAATAAGGTTTCGCGCGGCGAGGTTCCGCATAAAAGAGGCGACCCCGAATGTCCATTCAGGGCATTCGGTCGACAGCCGCACCGTATTGCTCAGGCTGCCAAGCCGAGGTGTCGCAATCGTGACAATGTCCCCGATCTTGTGGGTGAACCCTTCTCCGGGCGTGTCCCGGTCCTGGGTCGGCGCAAACAACGTACCCAGAAACAGCACAAGCCCATCCGGGTATTGGTGGTGACGGCCGAGCGTCTGGGCAACCAGATCGGCAGGGTCACGGCTGATCTCCTTCATCGAGGAATGTCCCTCGAGGACATAGCCGTCTTCCCCGGTCACGGTCAAATCGAGTTCGGCCTGGCGAACATCGTCAAGCGTAAAGCCATCGTCGAAGAGCCGGATCACCGGGCCGATGGAGCAGCTTGCATTGTTGTCCTTGGCCTTGCCCAGAAGCAGTGCCGAGCGGCCTTCGACGTCGCGCAGATTGACGTCATTGCCGAGCGATGCACCGACGATCGCACCTTTGGAGGAAACAGCGAGCACGATCTCCGGCTCGGGGTTGTTCCACTTGGACACCGGGTGCAGCCCGACCTCGGCCCCCGGGCCGACCGAAGACAGTACCTGCGCCTTTGTGAACACTTCCGCGTCGGGACCAATGCCGACTTCGAGATACTGGCTCCAGAGACCTTCGGCGATCAAAGCCGCCTTGACCTTGGCCGCCTCGGGCGAGCCCGCCTTGATGTTGCGCAGCGAGCCGCCGATGATCTCGCCGACACGGGCGCGGATCTCGAGCGCCTTTTTCGGGTCGCCCGCGGCCTGTTCCTCGATCACCCGCTCGACCATCGACGAGGCGAAGGTGACGCCACAGGCCTTGACCGCCTGCAGGTCGCAGGGCGCCAGGAAATGCGGCCTGCTCATGTCACCGGCATTGCCGGCAATCTGTGAAAGCGGACCGACGGCTGTGCCTGCCGCATCGCGAACATAGCCCGCCGGATCCTCCATCTCGCAGATGTCTCGCACCGTCGGCGCCTGTTTGGAGGTGATGTCGAAAACGGCCCCGTCACGGATCGTGACAACCGACGGCCCTTTTGCCTCCGGCGACCAGATGCGGCCGATGAAAATGCCATCGGCAGGCAGGTTGAAGTCGGTCATTTTACGTTTCCCCCCAGAAGCAATAAATCGCGGCTCCTGTTTCGGGTAGATTGGCTTCGCCTGCAACCCCGGGAACGCGAAAATGGCGCCGGAATCAGCCCGGCGCCACGGATAATGCCGGATTTACCGGCCGAAGCGGCGCAATGCCACCGATCCCGGCTTGCGTCAGGCCTTGCCGACCGTCTGGCGCTGCTGACCGAGGCCTTCGATACCGAGTTCAATGGTCTCGCCGCCCTTGAGGTAATGTGGCGGCTTCTGGCCCATGCCGACACCGGGAGGCGTGCCGGTCGAGATCACGTCGCCGGGCTGGAGGCTCATGAACTGGCTGACATAGCTGACGATGTGCTGCACGCCGAAGACCATGGTGCTGGTCGTGCCATCCTGGAAGCGATGGCCGTCCACCTCGAGCCAGAGTTTCAGGTTCTGCGGATCGGCAATTTCGTCGCTCGTCACCAGCCAAGGGCCGATCGGGCCGAAAGTGTCGCAGCCCTTGCCCTTGTCCCATGTGCCCGAGCGCTCGATCTGGAACTCGCGCTCGGAGACGTCGTTGACGACGCAGTAACCGGCGACATGATCGAGTGCATCGGCCTCGTCGATATAGACGCCGCCCTTGCCGATGACGACGCCGAGCTCGACCTCCCAATCGGTCTTGACCGAGTTGCGCGGGATCAGCACCGTGTCATTGGGTCCGCAGATGGCGCTGGTGGCCTTCATGAAGATGACCGGCTCCTTGGGCACATCAAGGCCGCTTTCGGCCGCATGGTCGGAGTAATTGAGACCGATGCAGATGAACTTGCCGACCTGGCCGACACAAGGGCCGATGCGGCCGGCTTCGAGCTCCGGCAATGTCGCGGGATCGATTGCGGCGATCTTGCCAAGCGTTTCCGGCAGCAGCGCATCGCCGGCAATATCGCCGACCACGGAAGAGAGATCGCGGGCCTTGCCATCGGCATCAAGAATGGCGGGCTTTTCCTGGCCGGGTTCACCTACGCGAAGCAGTTTCATGGTTGTATTCCTTGTGTCTGGTTTGGCCGGTCAGGCGACAGCAGTCTGTGACGGCGTGAAAGTATACCGGTCTATGGAAGAGGGTTTCATCTCGATCGAGAAACCGGGGGATGCAGGCGGCATATAGGCCGCGTTGCGGATGATGCAGGGTTCGACAAAGTGGTCGTGCAGATGGTCGACATACTCGATCACCCGCCCCTCCATTGTGCCGGATACGGCGACAAAATCAATCATCGAGAGATGCTGGACATATTCGCAGAGACCGACGCCGCCGGCATGCGGCCAGACCGGCAATTCATACTTTGCCGCCATCAGCAACACGGCCAGAACCTCGTTGAGCCCGCCCATCCGGCAGGCGTCGATCTGCACCACATCGATGGCGCCGCCCATGATCATCTGCTTGAAGATGATGCGGTTCTGGCACATCTCGCCGGTCGCCACCTTGACCGGCGCGATGGCTTCGCGGATCACCTTGTGGCCGGCGATGTCATCCGGGCTGGTCGGTTCCTCGATGAAGAAGGGCCTGGCGAAGGCGAGCTCTTTCATCCAGTCGATGGCCTCGTTCACCTCCCAGACCTGGTTGGCGTCGATCATCAGGAAACGGTCGGGGCCCAGTTCCTCGCGCGCGATCCTGAGCCGCCGGATGTCATCCTCGAGATCGCGGCCGACCTTGAGCTTGACGTGATTGTAGCCGGTCTCGACGGCCTCGCGGCAGAGCCGGCGGAGCTTTTCGTCGGGATAGCCGAGCCAGCCGGCCGAAGTTGTGTAGCAGGGATAACCAGTCGCTTCGAGCCGGGCGATCCGCTCGGCCTTGCCGGGCTCGGCGCGACGGAAAATTTCGAGCGCCTCGTCCGGTGTGATGGCGTCGGTGAGGTAACGGAAGTCGATGATAGCGAGGAGCTCTTCCGGGCTCATGTCGGCAACCAGGCGCCATACCGGCTTGCCCGCCTGTTTGGCGAGCAGATCCCAGACCGCATTGACCACGGCGCCGGTGGCCAGATGGATCGCGCCCTTGTCGGGACCGATCCAGCGCAGCTGGCTGTCGGAGGTGACATGCCGCCAGAAGCGGCCCGGATCTTCGCGGATCCAGGCAAGGTCGAGACCAACGACCAGATGGCGCATGGCCTCGATCGCGGCGCAGCAGATCTCGTTGCCGCGACCGATGGTGAAGGTCAGGCCGTGCCCCTCCACCCCCGACGTATCGGTCCTGAGCACGACATAGGCGGCCGAGTAGTCCGGGTCCGGGTTCATCGCGTCGGAGCCATCGAGGCTCAGCGATGTCGGGAACCTCAGATCGTGGGTCTCGAGGCCGGTGATCTTGGTCACTGTGCTTGGTCCTACCCTGGTTGTCAGATGGTCCAGCCGCCATCAATGGCGTAGGCCTGTCCCGAGGTGTAGGTGGCGTTTGCCAGATAGACGGCGAGATCGGCGATCTCCTCCGGCGTTCCCAGCCGGCCCATCGGCTGGCGCGCGATGAAGGCGGCGCGGGCCGTTTCATAGTCGCCCTGCGCGCGCATGCGCTCCTGCAGCGACGGGCTTTCGACCGTGCCCGGACAGATCGCATTGCAGCGGATGCCCTGGCCGACATAATCGGCGGCGACCGACTTGGTCAGGCCGATCACGGCTGCCTTGGTGGTGGAATAGGCAAAGCGGTTGGGCACGCCCTTGATCGAGCTTGCCACCGACGACATGTTGACGATCGCGCCGCCGCCACGCTCGATCATCCCCGGCAATACTGCGCGGATGGTGCGGATCATCGAGCGGACATTGAGATCCATGGCGAAGTCGAAATCCTCGTCCGGCATCTCGAGGATCGAGCCGGCATGAACGAAACCGGCGCCGTTGAAGAGAACATCGACCGGACCGGTGGCGGCAACCGCAGCCGCGATATCCTCGGTGCTGAGCACATCGAGCCTGCGGGTGGTGATGCCGGGCTTGTCATCCAGTTCCGCGAGTGTGGTTTCATTGATATCCGTGGCGGTTACGCGGGCGCCCGCTGCGGCGAAAGCCAGCGCCGTTGCGCGGCCGATGCCTTGTCCGGCGGCTGTCACGAGTACCGTCTTGTCCTTGACCCAGTCTGCCATGATGTCTCCATTGGTTGCCGCTCAGGCGGGCTTGCGTTCGACGATATAGATGTGATCGGCGACCAGCACCACTTCATCCTTCTGGTTGATGACTTCGGTGCGCTCGAACACCCGGCCCATGTCGGCGCGCTTCGGGTCATCCTCCTTGGAGGCAATCGTCGTGCGGGTGTGAATGGTATCACCGATGAAGACCGGCCGGACAAAGCGCAACCGGTCATAGCCGTAGGAGAAGGCCACCGGGTTGATCGTGCTCGCGGTCAGGCCGACGCCGATGGAAAACACCATGGTGCCATGGGCGATGCGCTGGCCGAAGCCTTGCGTCTTCATGAACTCGGCGTCCATGTGATGCGGGAAGAAATCACCGGTGTGGCCGGCATGGACGACAAAATCGGTCTCGGTGATGGTGCGCCCGTAGGTCACCCGCTGGCTGCCGATTTCGTAGTCTTCGAAATAGGTGGTCTGTTCCATACTCAGGGTCTTTCTTGCAGCCGGGTCGCGGGGGCAGACGATGACTGGTAGGCCGCCTCGACCAGCGCCATGGTGTTCCAGGCATCCTCGACGGAACTGACAAGCTCAGTGTCTTCTCCGGTGGCAAAGCGCTGCAAATTGGCCATCCGCCCGACAAAGGCATCGGGGAACCACGAGCCTTGCAGCGGCACTCCGATCCACTCCTCGCCGCCCCTGGGCCGGACTTCGAGTATGTCGGGTTCGCCGCGCGGGTAATCGAGATTGACGCCCAGCTGCAGATAGGCCGCGCCCTCGGTTCCGCAGATGCGGAATTCGCAGGCCTGATGCTTGCGGCCAAAATCATGGTCGTGATTGACCGACAGCGCACAGCGGACGGTGTCACCGTAATCGAGAATGGCGCTGGTGCGGGTCTGGGCGACATCATGGTTCGGGTGCCCGATTGACTTTGCGTGGACGCCTTGCGGGTCGCCAAGCACCTGCCGGATCAGGTCGAGATAGTGGATCGAGTGCATGGCGATCTCGATGCGCGGCAGGCCCTTGAGGAACGGCCACAATTGCCATGGCGTCGCCAGCGCCAGCCAGGCGTCGAAATCAACCACCTCGCCGAGCCAGCCCTTGGCGATCGCGTCCTTCAGCGCCAGCATCATTGGCGCGAAGCGGAGCTGGAAATTGACCGCAGCCATGAGCTTCTTCTCGCGGCAGAACTCAAGGATCTCGGTCGCCGCTGCGAGGTCGCTGCCCATCGGCTTCTGGATCAGCACGGCCGCACCATCGGGCAAAAGCCTGAGCACGGCGGCATGGGTATTTGGCGGGGTGGCGAGATCAAAGACCGCGTCTTCCACCGCTGCGGCCTCTTCCGCCGAAGCGTAAGCCGTCACCCCCCATTCGGCAGCCAGTTTTTCGGCCTTTTCCCGATCTGGATCAAAAAGGCCGGCAATCGGAAACTCAGCCTTGCGATAGGCCGGATAATGCGCATCCCCGACAATCGAGCCGGCTCCAAAAGTGACAATCGGGCGGGGGCTGGACGGCGCCGGCCAGGACTGCTGCAGGCTGGTGGGATCGAAACTCATGGGGTGCATTCCTCTATCGATATGCAGTTCGATCGCCCCCTCACCAAGCGCGCCCAGGCATTCGACTGCGCCTCATGCGGGCTTGCTATCCTCTCCCACGAGGGGAGAGGAAATCGTGCCGCGAATCTCCCTCTCCACTCGTGAGAGAGGATACGAAGGCCGGGCGAGCCTCGCGAGGCGTTGGCCGAAGTTGGTGAGGGGGCTAGCATTCTGACGATATCAGTACCCTCAGTCATGATGAAACACCTCCTCCATCATGGCCCACCACTCGCCGTCCTTGCGGGTCTCGAGCGGCTCCTGGCAAGGCATGCAGACATCCCACCATTCCTGGGTCTTCGGATCTGCTGCCATTTTCGCCGCATCCGCCTCGAAATCGGTGCCGTGATATTCCCAGTAGCCGAACAGCAGGTTCTCCGGCTCCCTGAGGAAGATCGAATAGTTGCGGATGTGGCACTGTGAGATCATGTCGAGGATCTCGGGCCAGACATCAGCGTGCAGGCGTTTGTACTCGGCAATCTTTTCCGGCTTCAGGCCAATGACCATTCCCATCCGCTGCATGGCTCAGTCCTCCCTCTCCGTGATCACGCTGGTGAATTCCGGGATGCTCTTGCCGGCCACCGCATCCCAGTCCCAATCAATCCCGATGCCGGGTTCGGAGGGCGCATAGGCATGACCGTTCTCGATCCGCATGCGGCTCGATGTCAGTTCGTCGAGCTGCGGGATGTATTCGACATATTTGCCGTTCGGCACCGCGCAGGTGAGGCTGACATGCAGCTCCATCAGGAAATGCGGACAGACCGGAATGTCGAAGGCTTCGGCTGCGTGCGCCACCTTGAGCCACGGCGTGATGCCGCCGATGCGGCCGACATCGACCTGGACGATGGAGCAGCCGCCCTTCTGCATGTATTCGCGGAAATGCCGGATCGAGTACATCGATTCCCCGACCGCAATCGGCGTTGCGGTCGAGCGCGACAGGCGGACATGGCCGTCAATATCATCGGCAGGCAATGGCTCCTCGATCCAGGCGAGATCCAGTTCCCGCAACCGGTCGGCGCGGCGGATCGCCTCGTCGACTGTAAAACCCTGATTGCAGTCGGTCATGATCTCGTAGCCATCGCCGACGGCGGCGCGCACGGCTGAGAGCCGGGCGTGATCTTCCGATCCATGCGGGCGGCCGATCTTGACCTTGGAGCCGAGAAACCCTTGCGCCTTGGCCTGAACGGCGTCATCGACCAGCGCTTCGGTCTCGATGTGCAGCCAGCCGCCCTCGGTGGTGTAGAGCGGGCATTTCTCCTTGGCCCCGCCGGCCAGTTTCCACAACGGCAGTCCCTGCTTGCGGGCACGCAGATCCCACAGAGCGGTGTCGATGGCGGCAAGCGCGATTGCAGTAATGGCGCCGATGGTGGTGGCGTGGGTGGCAAATTCGAGCTCGTGCCAGATCGCCTCGATCATGTCGGCATCGCGGCCGATCAGCCGCGGGGCGAGATGGTCGGCCAACAGCCGCATGACCGACGAGCCGCCGGTGCCGATGGTGTAGCTGTAGCCGGTGCCGGTTGCGCCGTCGGAGTCGGTAATGGTGACGATCGGGGTTTCCTGGCTGACGAAGCTCTGGATCGCGTCGGTGCGTTTGACCTTCGGCACCAGGTCGACCATGCGCAGTTCGACTTTTTCGATGCGCGCCATGGCGTCAGCCCCTCAAGCTCTTCTCGGTCGCCGCGTCAAACAGATGCGACTGGCTGAGATCAAAGCTCAGCTTGATCCGGTCACCCATCCTCAAGGTTTTCGGGTTGAGCATCCGCGAAATCCAGTCCTGACCTGCGAACTCGGCAAAGACCAGGGTCTCGTTGCCGAGCGGCTCGGTCAGCGAAACCGGCACCTCGACACTATGAACTTCGGCCGCCTCGCCGGAATGAATGCCGTGGCCGGCCGGATAGACATCGTCGGGGCGCAGGCCGAAGATGACCTTCTGGCCCTCGGTGACCCGGTCGCGGAACTGCTGCGGCAGTGGCAGCGTGTCGCCATTGGCGAAGACCAGCTTGCCGGCCCCGACGACCGCATTGTGCAGGTTCATGGTCGGCGAGCCGATGAAGCCGGCGACAAAGCGCGAGGCCGGACGGCGGAACACCTCCTCGGGCGGTCCGACCTGCTCGATATGGCCGTCGCGCATGATGACGATGCGGTCGGCCAGCGTCATGGCCTCGACCTGGTCGTGGGTGACATAGATGACGGTCGACTGCACCTTGGCGTGCAGCTTCTTGATCTCGGTGCGCATCTGCATGCGCAGCTTGGCGTCGAGGTTTGACAGCGGCTCGTCGAACAGGAACACATCCGGGTGACGGACAATGGCGCGGCCCATGGCGACTCGCTGGCGCTGTCCGCCGGAGAGCTGCGACGGTCGGCGCTCAAGCAGTTCTTCGAGCCCCAGTGTCCGGGCGGCATCGGCCACCGCAGCAGAAATTTCGTCCTGCGACTTGCCTGCGATCTTCAATGAGAAGCCCATGTTCTCGGCCACCGTCATGTGCGGATAGAGCGCGTAGGACTGGAAAACCATGGAGATGTTGCGCTGGCGCGGCGGCAGCTTGTTGACTTCGCGGTCGCCGATATGGATATGGCCGCCGCTTATGGGTTCAAGGCCGGCGATCATCCTGAGCGTTGTCGACTTGCCGCAGCCCGACGGGCCCACCAGCGCGACGAATTCGCGGTCCTCGACATCAAGATTGATGGCGTGGACAACCTCGAGGTGGCCGTATTTCTTGACGAGATTCTTGAGCGAAACGGTAGCCATGACTATCCCTTGACGGCGCCGGAGGTCAGGCCGGACACGAGGTGTTTCTGGACGATGAAGGTGAGGGTCAGCGCCGGAATGATCATCACCACGGCCAGCGCGCACATGCCGCGCCAGTCGATGGTGAACTCGGAAGTGTAATCAAGCAGGCCGACCGGCAAGGTCTTGGAATTGGTCGAGCGGGTCAGCTGCGAGGCCAGCGCGAACTCGTTCCAGGAGATCAGGAAGGCAAAGATGCCGGCCGAGGCGATGCCGGAGCGGGCGAGCGGAAACTCGACCTGCCAGAAGGCCTGCCAGCGGGTGCAGCCATCGATCTGGGCGGCCTCGGCGAGATCACGCGGCACCTGGCGGAAGAAGCCATCAATGAGCCAGACCGTAAACGGCACATTGAGCGCGACATAGGCGATGATCAGGCCGAAATGGGTGTCGATGATGCCGAGCCGGGCAAAGACAAAGAACAGCGGTAGCGACAGGGCAATGCCCGGGACTGTCCGGGTCAGCATGAAGCCCAGAAAGATCGCCGTCTTGCCGCGGAACTGATAGCGCGCAAAGGCGTAGCCGCCGGCCATTCCGATGGCGAGCGCGATCACCGTCGAGGTGACAGAAATGATGATCGAGTTGCGGAAATAATCGAGCACCGGAATGCCGCCCTGCCCGACGCCGGAGAACATGGCGATATAGGCGTCAAAGGACAGGCTTTGCGGGATCCAGACCGGCGGCTTGGCCATGATCTCGACGGTCGGCCTGAGCGACGACAGCACGATCCAGAAACCCGGAAGGCAGATGATCGTCATGGCGATGAACAGGCCCAGCAGATGCCCGAACTTGAGCAGCATCTTCTTGAGGTCGTTTGCCTGGTTCTCGTTCATGATCACCACTCCGCGCCGATTTGCTGGCGGGCCTTCGCAAGCTGCCGGAAGAACATCACCGTGAACAGGATCGACAGCAGAATGGCGACATAGGCCATCGCGTTGGCGAGCCCCATGCGGGCGTCCGAATAGGCGGTGCGCGAAATCAGCGTCCAGAGAATCTCGGTGCGCTTGGCGGGGCCGCCGTCGGTCATGATCTTGACGATGTCATAGGCGCGGGCAATGTCGAGCGAGCGGATGGTCATGGCGATGAAGGCAAAGGGCATGATGAAAGGCCAGGTGACATAGCGGAAGCTCTGCAGCGGGGTGCAGCCGTCGACCTTGGCGGCTTCCAGAGGCTCCTTCGGCATGGCCATCAGACCGGCCAGAATGAAGATCGCAAACACCGATGTCGACGACCATATCTCCGCGATCAGGATCGAGGTGAAGGCCAGCTTGCCGTCGATGAGCCAGGGGATCGCCTGATCGGTCAGGCCCAGCGATTGCAGGGCATTGTTGACCAGCCCGATGTTGTCGTTGAACATGAACTTGAACTGAAAGCCGACCAGGATCGGCGAAAACATCATCGGAAACATCATGATGGTGCGCAGCAGACGCTGGCCGCGAGTGGCCTTTTCCACCAGCAGCGCCAGAAACAGGCCCAGCACCATTTCCAGATTGAGCGCGACGGTCAGCAACAGCACCGTGCGGCCGAAGGCAACCCAGAACTCGCGGTCGGCAAACAGGCGCTGATAGTTGCGGAAGCCGATGAAGGTGTAGATCGTGTCCGGCCGCGTCAGCCGGAACGGGGTGAAGCTCGAATAGAGCGACAACAGCAAGGGCACGACGACGACCGCTGCCAGCACAATGAAGGCGGGCATAAGCAGCAGAATATGCGGTGCAGGCTTCCAGCCTCTCATCGTGTCCTCATCTCAAACGGGCGTTGGGGGCAGTCTATCGCATCCGCATGGTCGCGGCTTGCCATCAGGTCGAAAAAGGGCGCGGACAGATCCCGCGCCCTCTTTTGGGAGACGCTGTTACAGCTCTCCGGCGTCCTCGAGGATTTCGGTGGCTTTCGCCGCCGCATCGTCGAGCGCCTGCTGCGAGGACTTGTCGCCAAGGATCGCGGCCTGCAGTTCCGGATAGACCGCATTGGAAATCTCGATCCAGGACGGTGACTGGGGAACCGGATAGGCGCCCTTTGCCGCTTCCTGGAAGGCTTCGAGCACTTCCTTGCGATAGGGATCGTCCTTGGCCTGCTCGATCACCCAGGACCAGACCGCATCGCGGGTCGGCAGCGGGCCGGCGCCGGCTTCAAGCTTCTGGTTTTCCTCGTTGGTGAGGAACCAGACCAGGGATGCCGCAGCTTCCTTGTTGTCGCAGTTTTCCGTGACCGAGAAGCCGTGATGGCCAGACCAGCCGGTGCGCGCACCGGACGACCCCTTGGGCGGCGCGACCACGCCGACATCGCCGGCGACCTTGGAGGCCTCGGGATCATTGAAGAACCCGGCCCAGCCCGGCCAGTCGAGATTGAGCGCCACCGTGCCCGAGGCAAAGCCCTGACCAAGATCATCCCAGAGATAGTTGGTGGTGCCTGCCGGAACCGCCTTGGCGTTGTAGAGATTGACGAACCAGTCGAGAGCCCGGACACCGGCTTCCGAATTGAACGCCGGATTGCCGTCGGCATCAATATACTCACCGCCTTCAGCGCGCAGCATTTCGTAGAAGCGGCCATTGATGGCTTCTTCCTTGCCGGCATATTGGGTGCCGTAGAAATCCGGCGGGTTGGCGAAGAACTCGGCCTGGTCGGTGACCTGTTCCCAGGTGTCCGGCGGGGTCAGGTCATAGCCGTATTTTTCCTTGAACTTCGCCTTGTTGTCTTCGTCGGCGTAAAGGCTCTTCTGATAATACATCGCCGAGACGTCGAACTGGGCGCGCGGCAGCATCACCAATTTGCCGTCGAGCGTGGACGCCGAGATGTTGGCGTCGACGAAGGCCTCGATTTCAGACGCCGGCAGAAGTGCGTTGAGGTCGGTGTAGATGCCGGGATACTGCGGCGCAAAGGACGAATGGTTCGACCCCACGCACCAGCCGATCGCGCCAACTGCGATGTCGGACTTGATTTCCTTGTCGAGCTCGAAGTGGTTTTTCTTCGAGATCACGTTGACAGTCGCGCCGGTCGCCTGCTCCCATTCGCCAATGCGCGAATAGAGGTTCTCATACTGCTGACCGCCGATGAGCTTGGCATCAATGGTCACACCTTCGAACTTGCCTGGCAATTCCTGGGCAAGTGCAGTTCCGCCGACCATCAATAGGACAACACCGGCCGATACGCCGGTCAATAGCTTGTTCATGAGCCTCCTCCCGAGACGTTTAAACTTCTGGGGCTCCCCCCTTTGAACCCTCACAGATGAGTGGTTCATTCATATACAAACATCATCTTCACCAGCGGTCAAGGCATTGTTTCATTGTTATCTGAACCGTTTCTGCGTATATGAATTTTGGAATTCACGGAGAAACACATGGAACCTGACGAAGACCGGTACCGGGCGCCAGCGCTGGACAAGGGGCTCGACATCCTGGAGCTTCTTGCCGAAATCGATGGCGGGCTGACACAGGCGGAGATTGCCAAGCGGCTGGGCCGGAGCCCGAACGAATTCTACCGCATGCTCGATCGGCTGGTGCGGCGCGGATATGTCACGCGGCTGGAAGGAGACCGGTACTCCCTCACCCTCAAGCTGTTCGGCCTGGCGCAATTGCATGTCCCGGTCCGACGCCTTGTTTCCTATGCCACGCCGTTCATGCGCGAGCTTGCAGAGGAAACCCGTCAGGCCAACCAGCTTGCGGTTTTCGATCGTGGTTCGGTGGTCGTGGTGGCACAACAGGAGGCGCCGGGATACTGGGGCATTTCGATCCGCGTGGGGTCGCATATCAGCCTGTATGACACCGGTTCGGGCCATGTGCTGCTTGCCTTCCGTTCACAGGAAGAGCGGCTGATGATGATCAACGAGTATTCCGCCAGCGGCGAGGAAACAACGGTGGAGACCGAGTTCTTCGAGCGCCTCGACCAGATCCGCGAGCGGGGCTACGAGATCATGCCGAGCGCGCAAACCGCCGGCGTGTTCAATCTCTCCGCACCGGTGCTGGGGCCCGACGGGCGCGCGCTTGCGGCGTTGACCGTTCCCTATATCAACCTCGTCAACGCGTCGCAGGCGCCTGACATGGCGGAAACCCAGAGGATGCTGACCAGGACCTCGCGCCAGCTGTCGAAGCTTGCCGGCGCCGATATCGACCTGCCTGCCTGAATTCTTATTTGAATAGTTTATTTCCCTGTGGGAGTATCCGGAACGAGCCAGGCTCGGGAAGGCCGGCACGCGAGGAGGAAACGCATGATCATCGATACCCATCTGCACGTCGTCGACCCTCAGGCGCTGGATTACCCCTGGCTTGCGGGCGTGCCAGCGCTTAACCAGGCCTGGCCTTATGCAAGCTACGAGCTGGAAGCGCGTCGCGCCGGGATCTCGCAGACGCTGCACATGGAAGTCGATGTCGCCCCGGAGCGGATCGAGGATGAAAGCCACTATGTCAAAACGCTTGCCGATCGGCCGGGCAGCCTGATCTCGGGCGCCATTGCCTCCTGCCGGCCGGAGGAGCCCGGATTTGAGGCCTATCTCGAACGCCAGTTGCAAAACAGCTTCATCAAGGGATTTCGACGGGTGCTTCATGTGATGCCGGATCAGCTGTCCGAACAACCGCTGTTTCGGGACAACATCAAGCGGATGTCCGGCTCCGGCCTGACCTTCGACCTATGCGTCCTGCCGCATCAGTTGCCGCAAGCAATGGCGCTGGCGGATCTCGCGCCGGACGTGACCTTCATCATGGATCACTGTGGCGTGCCCGACATCAAGGGCGAGGCGCGGCAGCCCTGGCACGACAACGTCGCCGAGCTTGCCAAACGCGCCAATGTGATGGCCAAGATTTCCGGTGTGGTGGCCTATGCCGATCCGGACAGCTGGATCGCCGACACCTTGCGGCCGTGGGTCGAGCACACGATTGCAAGTTTTGGCTGGGACCGGGTGGTGTGGGGCAGCGACTGGCCGGTCTGCACGCTCGGCGGCGGGCTCCTGCCCTGGGTCGCGGCCACCCATGCCGTGCTTGAAGGCGTCAGCGCTGACGAGAAGACAAAGCTCCTGTCGGGCAATGCCAAGCGCATCTGGAAGCTTGAGGCGGCAGCCTAGAGATCAAACTCGGCCCTGATCGCGGCAGTGTGTTCGCCGACGCGTGGAGCGGCCCGGGTGGTCTTCGGCCGCTCGCCGTTGACGCGGATCGGAGACCGCGTGGTCAGGATCGAGACGTCGTCGTCGCGCTCAACCCGCTGCAACATGTCGAGCACCTCGAAACCTTCGCTTGCCATCAGATCATCCCAGTCGAGCACCCGCGAGCACCAGATATCGGCCGGCTCGAGGACCGCCAGCCATTCGTCCACTGTGCTTGCCTTGATCCTGTCGGCAATCAGGCGCTTGATCTCGTCGCGGGCGGTGAACCACGACTTGGGGTCGTCGCTGTAAGGCGCCAGTTCGTCGAGTTGCAGCAGCTGCTGCAGCCGCGGAATCGGGGTCATGGCGATGGCGAGGAAGCCGTCGCTTGCCTCATAGACACCATAGGGAGCCGAGAGATAGGCGTGGGCGCTGCGGAAGCCGGAGCGCTTGGGCATTCGCTTTCCGTCATTGAGATAGGTGGTGAGCACCTCGAACTGGAAATCGACCAGCACTTCAAGCAGGCTGGTCTCGACATGGCTGCCGACCCCTGAAATGCCACGCTTGACCAGCGCCGCCAGAATGCCTTGCGCAGTCGCGGCCCCCGCCAGCATGTCGCCGACCGCCAGGCCCATCGGCACCGGCCCGTCTCCGTCATTGCCGCTGAGCCACATCACCCCGGAGCGGGCCTGGGCGAGAAGATCCTGCCCGGGGCGCTTGACCCACGGCCCTTCTTCGCCATAGCCGCTGATCGAGGCATAGACCAGTTTCGGGTTGATGGCGCGGACAGTCTCGTAATCGAGACCGAGGCGTTCGATCACCCCGGGACGGAAATTCTGCACCAGCACGTCGACCTTGCCCAGCAGGCTGCGCAACACCTTGAGATCCGCCTCGTTCTTGAGATCAATGGCGAGGCTTTCCTTACCACGGTTGATGGCGTGAAAGATGGTCGAATCGCCGCCGATCTCTGTGTCGCTGAGATAAAGGGTGCGTGACAGATCGCCCGCGCCAGGACGCTCGACCTTGATCACCCGGGCGCCGAGATCCTGCAGCCGCAGAGTTGCATAAGGGCCGGAAAGAAACTGGCTCATATCGAGGATGACAAGGCCGGCGAGTGGCAGATCGGTGTTGGTTATCATAGTGTCTTTTCGGTTTTGCCGGAATGATCCGACAGGGCTTCGTGGGTTGCCGTGTCAATGAACGCGTGGCGGCGGTCCGGAGCCGGCTCAGTGCAATGGGAGTGAAGGTCAAACCGAGTGTGCGCCAGGAATGCCTCCATGAGCCGAGGTTCGAACATCGACCTCACCCCTCCCTAAAATTCCTATTTGAATAATATATTCACATATGGATTATTGTGGCAAGTGCAGAAACCGGTCACGGGATTTTGATGATCCGATCTTCGAATAGGGGCGTAGAACGGGCATCATCCCGAGACGTCAGCAAGGGATTGGCGGTGTGACAGTGCATCACCGAAGCGTATGGAACGACACGGCCAGACAAGCCGGCATTTGTTCCGTGAAGCGGGCTTGTTAACTCGTGCCAATTATGATGACTGACAGGAAATTCGTTATCCATCACCCTGGGGACCCAGCAGATGATCAAAGTTCTTCGTTTCACCGCAGCTCCGCTCGCGGCCGCCGCACTTACCGCCTTCGTCCCCCAGGCCACTGCCCAGGACGCTACCGGCCCGGGCATCTCGCTTGAGCTGGGTGTCGCCGGTAAGGTGACTTCGCGTTATTTCGGCTCCAGCAATCTGGTTCTTTCGCCTGTGCCGTTGATCCGGCTGAAGCGGCTGGAACTGCCCAATGGCTTCACCATCGGCGGCGGTTCGGACGAAGGCTTCTCGCTCAGCCCCTCCATCGATGTCATCGGCAAGCGCTCGGCAGCCGATTCGCCCGAGCTGACCGGCCTGAACACGATCGACACGGCCGTCGAACTTGGCGTCGCTGCAAAGTACCAGATGGGCAATTTCCGGGTCATGGGTGCCGTCAGGCAGGGATTTGGCGGCCACACTGGCGTTCGTGCCGAGCTTGGTGCGGATGTCATCGTCAAGCCGGACGAGCAGTGGACCGTTTATGGCGGCCCGCGCCTGAACTTCGGCAACAGCAAGTTCACCAACACCTATTTCGGCGTGACTGCCGCGGAAGCCTCCACGCTTTACCCGGCAACGACGACGTCGGGCGGGCTCTACAGCGCCGGTCTTGAGGCAGGCGTGCGGTTTCAGGTCGACAGCAACTGGGCGATCGAGGCGGAAGCCGGCTGGTCGCGGCTGACCGGCGACGCCGCGTCTTCCCCGATCGCCGTGCAGGGGTCCCGGGACCAGTACAGCGCCTCTCTGGGCGTGGTCCGCCGTTTCGACATCGGTTTCTGAAACCTGCCGCCACGGCCTGACGCGGACTTCCGGAAACCGGCGCTTCCAGCCTTGGCGCATGGCCCGTCTCAGGGTATGGGACAGGCATGACTGCATCTGATCCCGACACCCTTCCGATACACCTGCTTGTCGACGCCGACGCCTGCCCGGTGCGGGAAGAGGCAGTGAAAGTGGCGCTGCGCCACGGCATCAAGGTGACCTTCGTGTCCAACAGTTTTTTCCGGATCGAGAGTGATCCGCTGGTGGAGCGCGAAATCGTGCCGGGCAATTTCGATGCCGCCGACGACCGCATCGTCGAGCATGTCACCAAGCGCGCCGTGGTGGTAACGGCCGACATCCTGCTCGCCGAGCGCTGCCTGAAGGCGGAAGCGGCCGCCGTCATGAGCCATACCGGCAAGCCGTTTACCCATGATTCCATCGGCATGGCCGTGGCGACACGGTCGATCATGGCTGACCTGAGGGCCGGCGGCGCGCAGATGGGCGGGCCGGCGCCGTTTTCCCGCCAAGACCGCTCTCGCTTTCTCTCGGCGCTGGACCTGGCGATTGTCCGGCTCAAGCGGCACGGCTGAAGCTTCGAGTTCCCCACGCCATTTTCGCAACTTGCAAGACAATCCGACCTGTTTTCCGTTTCTTCTGGACAATCGGCAGCGCAGGCGTTCAATTGGCTTGGCGACAGCGCCTGACCGTATCCGGATACGCCTTGCCTGAATGTCGGCCTTGAACCAATGGCCGCGGGCAGGTCTTCCGGTTGCGTCGGACGCAGTTTGCACAGACTTACCGGGGATATCATTCATGGCCTATGTGGACATGCTCAAGACATTTGTGCGCGTTTACGAGTTGGGCAGCATGTCGGCTGCCGCGCGCGATCTGCGGGTTTCGGCAGCGGTCTCCTCCAGCCGGATTTCAGACCTCGAGAAAAGCCTCGGCGTGCGCCTTTTCAACCGCACCACCCGCAGCCTGCGCGCCACCGCACACGGGGAGTTGTTCTACAAGGGCGCGATCAAGATCCTCGACACCATCCGCGAGGTCGAGGGCGGCATCGCCGAAATCACCGCCCAGCCCAAGGGCACGCTGTTCATTTCGGCGCCGCTGGCGCTCGGCAAGAAGCTGGTGGCGCCGCTGATCCCGGCGTTCAAGGCGGAGTATCCCGACATCAATGTCAGGCTGAGGCTGTCAGACCGCAAGGTGGACATTGCACAGGAAGGACTCGACGCAGCCTTTGTGCTGGGCCCGCTGCCCGATTCCGACCTTCGGGTCCGGGCGATCCACGATTTCGAGCGTGTGCTGGTGGCCTCGCCCGGCTATGTGGAAAAGCACGGCATGCCCCGGGACGGCGACGCGATCATCTCGGACAAGCACAAGTGTCTGCTGCTGCGCTATCCCGGCGCCACCGAGTTCTACTGGAACCTCGTGGTCAACGGCGAAATCCGCCAGTTCCATCCCGAGGGCTCGCTGGAAAGCGACGATGGCGACGTGCTCACCGCCTGGGCACTTGCCGATTGCGGCATTGCCAGCAAGACCCGTTACGACGTTGCCGCCGAACTTGATGCCGGCAAACTGATCGAAGTGGCAACCGCAACGCCGCAGACGCAACAGCCCTTCTCCTGCCTGTATCCGCACAAGCGGCTGCAGGACCCGAAGGTCAAGCTGTTCATCGACCATGTCATCAAGGGGATCCGGTCCGAGATAGACCGGGCGGCAGCTTTAACATCTTCAGGAAAAATTTGAAACCGGACTGCATTTTCCTTGCATACTATGGGCATTGAAATCCGGGATGCCCATCCCGGACCCATTCGTCCAGGAGAGACATGATGAGTGAGCACGTGCCGGCGCAACTCCCGGGTTTTGCCCGCAATTCCGTCAACCTCGCGTCAGCGGGACTCGGCGCCAAAGGCATTTACGTCACCGACGAGTTCTTTGCACCTCTCGAGCGCATGCTGGCGGATCAGCCCGCGGTCTTCATCGAGGACAAGTTCGACGATCACGGCAAATGGATGGACGGCTGGGAAAGCCGCCGCAAGCGCGTGCTCGGGCATGATTTCGCGGTGATCCGGCTGGCAACCGCCGGGCGGATCGACGGCTTCGATGTCGACACGTCGCATTTCACCGGCAACTATCCCCCGGCGGCCCGCATCGAGGCCTGCAATGTCGCGGGCGATCCGGATGACAATACTGAGTGGACCGAGGTGCTTGGCACCTCTCCGCTGGGGCCGAACGCGCATCATTACCTCGCCTCGCTGTCCTCGGACATCTTCACCCATGTGCGTCTGCACATCTATCCGGACGGCGGCGTGGCGCGGCTGCGGGTGTTCGGACAACCGTTCCTCGACCCGGCCCGTGTCGGCGACGGCGACATCGAACTGTCGTCCGCGCTGAATGGCGGCCGCATCATCGGCTTCTCAGATGCGCATTACGGATCCTACCACCGATTGCTGGCGCCGGGCCGCGGCGAGAACATGGGCGATGGCTGGGAAACCAGTCGCCGCCGGGTTCCCGGGAACGAGTGGATCGTTGTCGCGCTCGGCGCGCGCGGGGTGCTCTCCGGCGCCGTCGTCGACACTGCCTATTTCAAGGGGAACTTCCCCGACATGTGTTCGATCCAGGCCGCCGACATGAGCGAGTTCGGAACCGATGCGGGAGACGCCATCATCACCGCCTCGATGTTCTGGCCGGAACTGATTTCGCAACAGAAGCTTCAGGCGGACCATGTGCATGATCTTTCGGCCCATATCCGGGACATCGGACCGGTGACCCATGTGCGGCTCAACATCTACCCCGATGGCGGCGTCAGCCGGCTCAAGCTGACCGGACGGATTGCCTAGGGCGCAAGAACGAGGGTTGATGACATCATCCCCGCGGTTTCGAGAAGAACGCAGGGAAAGGGCCCATGGACACCCTCCATCGGCCCGGCATTGGAAAGGTTGATCCAACCGGCAGATCAGCCGGTTCGCGGCAAAGGGGGGCGGCGGACCGGCATGACAATTACCCCTGGGGAACAAAGGACCAACCAATGGCAGACACTTCAATCGGGACCGCTGAACAGCTGCGGGACCCGAATTACACGCCACCACTCGCCACCGCCGTGCCGCTGGGCATCCAGCATGTGCTGGCGATGTTCGTCTCCAACGTCACGCCCGCCATCATCGTGGCCGGCGCCGCCGGTTTCGGCTTCGGCGCACCCGGAGCGGATATTCCGGCACTGATCTACATGATCCAGATGTCGATCCTGTTTGCCGGCATCGCCACGCTGATCCAGACCGTCGGCATCGGTCCGGTGGGCGCGCGTCTGCCGATTGTTCAGGGCACCAGCTTTGCCTTCCTTCCGGTGATGATCCCGGCCGTGGTCGGGGCCGGAACCGCCGGGCTTGCGGGCCTGATGACCGGCGTGTTCATCGGCGGCATCTTTCACTTCTGCCTCGGCTTCTTCATCGGGCGCATCCGCTTTGCGCTGCCGCCGCTGGTCACCGGTCTGATCGTGCTGATGATCGGCCTGGCGCTGATCAAGGTGGGCATTGAATATGCCGCCGGTGGGGCGGGCGATTTCAACCGCTCGAAACCCAGCTGGGGCGGGTTGGGCAACTGGTTCCAGGCGCTGATCGTGATCCTGGTGACACTCGGCGTCAAGTTCTTCACCCGAGGCTTCATGTCAGCCGCAGCCGTGCTGATCGGCATCATCGCCGGTTATGTCGTCGCCTTCTTCATGGGGGATGTCTCGTTCGGCGGTGTCGGCAATGCATCATGGTTCGCAGCGCCGATGCCGTTCAAGTTCGGCTTTGAACTCAACTGGGCGATCATCATCGGCATGTGCCTGATGGCGGTGATCTCGGCGATTGAAACCGTGGGTGACACTTCGGGGATCACCAAGGGCGGCGCCGGACGCGAAGCCACCGACAAGGAAGTCGAAGGCGCAACCTTTGCCGATGGTCTCGGCACTGCTGTCGCCGGCGTCTTCGGCGGTCTGCCCAACACATCCTTCAGCCAGAATGTCGGCCTGATTGCCATGACCGGCGTAATGAGCCGCCACGTCGTCACCATCGGCGCGCTGTTCCTGATCTTCTGCGGCTTCATCCCGAAGGTAGGCGCGATCATCAACACCGTGCCGATCACGGTGCTTGGCGGCGGTGTCATCGTCATGTTCGGAATGGTTGCCGCCGCAGGCGTCAACATGCTGTCCGAGGTGAACTGGAACAAGCGCAACATGATCATCTTTGCAGTGTCCCTGTCAGTCGGCCTCGGCCTGCAGCAGGTGCCGGATGCGATGGGCTTTCTCGGCAACACGGCCAAGATCCTGATGACGTCAGGGCTTCTGCCCGCAGCCGTCATCTCGATCGTGCTCAATCTGGTGCTGCCTGAAACGCTCGACGACTGAAACCGGTATCGGCCCGAAACAGAGAAGCCCCCGGGTTGCGCCGGGGGCTTTTCATTTGGTCATATCGGTTTGGCAGGTGGAGTGCCCGCCGTGCTGCTTCAGCCTGCGGCCTGGGCTGCCAGCCGGATGGCAGAGATGTTCTGCGCCCAATCGTCTTCGCCCGCGCCGTTGAACACGGCCGATCCGGCGACCAGAACGTCGGCACCAGCGGCAGTCACCATCGGAGCCGTCGCGGGGGTGACGCCGCCATCGATCTCGATGTGGATCGGACGGTCGCCGATCATCTTTTTCACCCGCGCCACCTTGTCGACCACCGAGGGGATGAAGGCCTGGCCGCCGAAACCGGGGTTGACGGTCATCAAGAGGATCAGGTCGAGCCGGTCGAGCACATATTCGATGACGCTTTCGGGCGTCGACGGGTTGAGCGACACGCCTGCTTTCTTGCCCAGCGCGCGGATCGCCTGCAGCGAGCGGTCGAGGTGTTTGGTGGCCTCGGCGTGAACCGTGATGATGTCGCAGCCGGCGTCGGCAAAGGCCTCGAGATAGGGATCGCAGGGCTCGATCATCAGGTGGCAATCGAAAACTGCCTCGGTGCGCGGACGCACGGCCTTGATGATGCCGGGGCCAAAGGTGATGTTGGGCACGAAATGGCCGTCCATCACATCGAGATGGACCCAGTCGGCGCCGGCGCGCATGACGCCTTCGATATCCTCGCCGAGGCGGGAGAAGTCGGCAGAGAGGATGGACGGGGCGATCAGGATGGGCTTGGACACGGCATGTTCCTCGGATTGGGAGCGGCCGTGCCTGATGGCCCCGGCCCGTTGGGCAGCGGTTTGCCCGATCCAAAGCGCCAAGGTCAAGCCGACTTTCGATCAAGCCTGTGCAAAGCCCTGCGGCCTCTTGCCCGAATCACGGTGTTGCGGGCAGGCTCGAACGGCAAATACAGGAGCCCTAAATGACCCGACCGCCGATCAGCCATTCGATCGTCTTCACCTACACCAGCGATCTGGAACGCGGATCGCGGTTTCTGCGCGAGGTGATGGAGCTGGATTTCGTGGTCGACCAGGGCGCCTGCCACATCTACCGGCTGACGCCGCTGAGCTATATCGGCGTGTGCAACCTGCCCGACCGGCCGCAGGGCACCGCAGGCGTGACGCTGACCATCGTCTCACCCGATGTGGACGGCTGGCGCGACTTTCTCGAGGCCAAGGGAGTGACTTACGTCTCAGGACCCGAGCACAGCGACGAGTTCGGTGTCTACAGCTCGCTGTTTCATTCGCCCGATGGCTACCGGGTCGAGATCCAGAGTTTTGACGACCCGGAATGGGATCAGGGCAGCCTCGGCTGAGACTGCCCTCCCCTTATTGCTGATCAGAACCGGATCGGTTCGCGGGTCATTTCCAGGTGCAACATGTCGCCGCTCCAGGGATTGGCCTCGCAGACCGCCTCATCAAGCTCGACGCCGAGGCCCGGTTCGTCCGACGGGATGACATAGCCGTCCTGCCACTCGATCTTCTTCTTGAGCACCTCGGCGTAGAAGCCGTCCCAGGTCTTGATCGATTCCAGCACCAGGAAGTTGGGCAGCGTCGCGGCGAGCTGGATGTTGGCGGCGGCGACCAGCGGCCCGCAATAGCAATGCGGGGCGATCTGGATGCCAAAGGCCTCGGCCATGCCGGCGATCTTCTTGGTTTCGAGCAGCCCGCCGGAGCGGCCCAGATTGGGCTGCAGGATGGCGGCTGCACGGGTTTCGATGACGCGGGCGAACTCGTGCTTGGTCACCAGCCGTTCGCCGGTGGCAACGGGGATCGAGGTGCCGCGGGCCACTTCGGCCATGGCGCCCAGCTGATCAGGCGGCACCGGCTCCTCGAACCACAGCGGGTCGGCGGCCTCGATGGCGCGGGCCATGCGGATCGCGCCGGCAGCTGTGAACTGGCCATGAGTGCCGAACAGGATGTCGGCGCGGGTACCGACCGCTTCCCGGACAGCCTTGACCATGCGGGCGCACAGATCGATGTCGGTCAAAAGCGGCTGATGCCCGCCCTGCACCCGGTAAGGACCGGCCGGATCGAACTTGACCGCGGTAAAGCCCTGACGCACCGCCTCGATTGCGGCTTCTGCGGCGAGATCCGGGTCGTTGTAGACGTTCTTGTCGCTGTCGGTGGCGAGCGGATCGGCGCTGCCGGAAGCAGGATAAAGATAGGTGTAGGAGCGAAGCCCTTCATGCACCCGGCCGCCGAGCAGCTTGTGCACGGGCTGGCCGGCCTCCTTGCCGATGATGTCCCAGCAGGCCATTTCCAGAGCCGAGCAGCAGGCCATCATGGTCATGTCCGGGCGCTGCGAAAAGCCCGAGGAATAGCAAAGCCGGAAGAAGTTCTCGATGTCGTGCGGATCGCGGCCAACAAGATAGCGGGCGGCGACATCTTCGATCAGCTTGGCGGTCAGGTGCGGATCAAAGGCCGCGTCATAGGCTTCGCCATAGCCGACGACGCCACCGTCGGTGACCAGCTTGACGAACAGGAAGTAGCGCCCGCCGGTCTGCGGCGGCGGGTTGGCCACCACGAAAGTCTGGACATCCTTGATCTTCATTACGCTCTCCGGAACTTCATCTCAATCGGGCGCAATCGATCAGGTCTTGATGTCAAAATCCAGCCTCCTGGCGTTCATTCCCGGTCATTTTTCGGGCTCAAGACAACCTTCTTCGCAAGGATAAGCATCGGGCAAGCTTGATCAGGCAGGATTGCTCCAGCCAGAGCCTCAAGTGAAGAAGCTAAATGATCCAACTTTCCATCTGTGTGCCCACACGCAACAGGCAGAAATACTGCATTGAAACGATCCGCGCTCTCGCTGCGAGCGATGCAACCGATTTCGAAGTCCTCATCGGTGACAACTCCGATGACGGTTCGATCCTGGCCGACTTCCTGGCAAACGAAATCGACGATCCGCGGTTTCGCCTGATCGGCCCCGAGGAAACCGCGCTCGCGATGGTCGACAACTGGGAACGGCTGGTCGGGGAAGCGAAGGGGCGCTGGCTCACAGTCATCGGCGATGATGATCACATCGATCCAAGGCTGGTGCAGCTGCTCAAGTATTACGAGCGCAACTACAAGGGTGTCGAGGCGGTCAGCTGGGCGCGGATGAGTTTCAACTGGCCTGACAACCGTCCCAAACCCTCGCTGTCGGTCGTCCCAGTCGCTCACGACACCTATGTCGCGTCGAAATCGGTTGTGCAGGACCGGCTTTATCGCTGGAGCGAAGGCACCAAACGCCCGCGCGTGGGTTTCGGCATCTATCATGGCGCGGTTCGCAAACCTGTGATGGAGCGGATCAAGCGCAAATACGGTGGACGCTATTTCGAACATCCCGTGGTCGATTACGAAAGCAGCTGCAAGATTATCCGGGAAGCCAAGGTCCTGGTGCACTGCCAGCGGCCGTTCTCCGTGCTTGGAGCCTGCAATGCCTCCAACTCTGCCGGAACCAAATCCCGCGAGACCATGACCAAGCGGGTCGAGACGTTCAAGGCGGAATCCAAAGGCAAGGTCGACATGGACGACCCGGTATTCCCCTTCCCGATCAGCGATCCGGGCGCTTCGATCTGCGCAGCCATCGCATCGACGACATACTGGTTCTGCCGCAGCTATGATATCGACCTCACCGGCTTTCCCGAGAACTTCGCACGCGCCGCCATGGACGAATTGGGCGGTACCATTGTCGAAGAGGACTACAAGCTGAAGAAGGCGTTTTTCGAACGCGGCTTCGAGGCCTGGGAGGGCGGGAAATGGCGAGACCTGTTCAAGCCGCATCCATACTGGGGTGACCGCTCTCACAATGAACTCTGCGGTGTTCTGCGAGACTATCTCTATATCCGCGAAGACGTGCCGCCGTCGGCAACGCCTGCAGAATTCTACCACTATGGCGAAGCGATGATCATGCCGGTCGAGCACGTTGTGTCCGGCGCCCGGGTGTTTGCCCGATGACCCGCCTGACCATCTGCATCCCCACCCGCAATCGCCAGCGCTATGCAATGGACGCCGCACGTCACATGCTGGCCTCGAAGCGGGATGACTTCGAGGTGCTGATCGCCGACAACTCCGATGATCCGGCTCCGCTTGCGGGTTTCGTTGCCGAGCAGAATGACGACCGGCTGCGGTTGCTGCCGCCTGAGGACAAGCCGCTGGCGATGCAGGACAACTGGAACCGCATGCCGGACCAGGCGCGGGGCGAATGGATCAGCATCATCGGCGATGACGATTATCTGGATCCGGATCTGTGCGAAGTCCTGAGACTGACCACCCAGCGGGTGCCCAATGCAGACGCCGTGACCTGGGGTCGGTCCTATTTCGTCTGGCCCGAAGCCCGGTCGCATCGCGAGATCACCCGGATCCCGACCGGAAGCCATCTCAGGCACATGGAAAAGAAGGATCTCATGCGCAAGATGTTCTTCTGGGAAGATGCCAAGGACCGTCCGGCCTGTCCGTTCGGGATCTATCATGGCGCTCTCAAGAAAGAACTGCTGGACAAAATTCGGGACACCTTCTCCAACCGCTATTTCGAACATCCCAATGCCGACTACGACAGCATCTGCAAGACGGTGATGATGGCGGAGATGTGCATCTATTGGGAACGACCGCTTTCCGTGTTCGGCGCATGCTCTGCTTCAAACACTGCGGGTTTGCGCGATACCGCCGTCGGCCTCGAACGGATCCGGACCGTGCGCGAGGAAAACAACGGCTTGCTGGAAGCGGCCGACTTTCCGTTTCCAGTCGAGCTCGGGATCACCTCATCGGTTGCACACGCCATGGAATGGTTCAAGCAGCGCTACGGGATCGAACTGAGCGGCTGGGAAGAAGGCTTCATCAAGGCCTGTGCCGGAGACTGCGAAAGCCAGAACGATCGCGCGCGGTTCGAGGAGAAAAAGGCGGGCTATGCCGCCGCGATCAAGCAATGGCGTGGCGCGCAGGCCCTCAAGCTTTTCAATCCGACCTTCAAGTACCGCCCGGACGTGCCCAAATTCATGGGGCATGCCGAAGATCATCTCAATTTCGACATGGGCCTGGGAAACGCGCAGACGGCTGCGGAGTTCTACCACCTTCTCAACGGCATGCTTTTCCCGGTGGATCTGCTGGAGAGCCGTTTGAATGACGCCTGACACGGATCAGCGCAGACCCGGCGCTGCGCCTCATCACATCTCTTCAGGAGAACGGCAATGCAACTAAGCCAAGCCCAACTGGATGAATTTTCGCAAAACGGTTTTCTGGTGATCCAGGATTTCTACGCGAAAGACGATATCCAATCGGTCCAAAAGAGCATCCACACCATTATCGGTGCAGTGATGGAACGGCACGGTGTCGAGGATACCCGCCCGGCCTTCTCCCCCGAAACGTTCGATGCGGGATATATGGATCTGATCCGGCTCAACCGTGGCTGGGGCGGCGAAGTCTACGACCTGGTCAAGGAGATTCCTGCCTTCAACCGGTTGATTGCCCACCAGGCACACGAGGACTTGATGCGGCAGTTGCGACCAGGCGCGGTCCCCGGCCTGACCGCCGGCGGCTCCGGCATTCGCATCGACAATCCCAACGAGGACAAGTTCCGGGCAATGTGGCACCAGGAATATCCGGCTCAGCTCAAGAGTCCGGACGGGCTGGTTTTCTGGTCGCCGCTGGTCCAGGTGACGCCTGATCTCGGACCGGTGATGTTCTGCCCCGGCTCGCAACAGGAAGGTCCGCTTCCGGTCTGTCACGCAGACCCGGAGAATGCCGGCCGCAGCGGCGCCTATGCTCTCAAGCTTGTCAAGGAAGAGGCCCTGCTGGCGCGCTATGAACAGGTCGCCCCGCTGTCGCAGCCCGGTGATCTCGTGGTGCTGGATTTCCTGCTGCTTCACGCTTCCGGCTACAACAGAAGCGACCGGCCACGCTGGTCGATGCAGTTCCGTTACTACAATCTCGCAAACCCGACCGGTCAGAACCACGGCTGGACAGGATCCTTCGCTGCCGGCGTCGATTTCCGGACGGTGCATCCGGAACTATTCATGGAGATGGGCAATGACTGAGGCATTGAAACGCGGCTGCAATGTGTGCGGATCTGGTGACTTCGATATCATATTCAAGTCGCGCTCGGCACAGAGCCTGACATCGCTGTGCCAGTTGCGACCGGGAGCAGTCGAAGTCGGTTTCTGCCGCAACTGCGGCCATCTGGGTACAAATGCACTGGATGATGTAGAGGCATTTTACGAAAGCGATTATACCTTCCTGCTCGATAGTGTGGACGAAGACCAGATTTACGAAACTGACGGTGACACCGTCATTTACCGGACCGACCATCAGCTGCGGGTGCTAGAGCAGAAGCAGGACATCGCGGCTGGCATGAAAGTTCTCGACTACGGGTGCGCCAAGGCCGACATGGCACGCCGGCTCAAATCCTCGAACAATGAGGTTGATATTCATCTGTTCGATGTCAGCCGGATGTATCTTCCCTTTTGGGATAAAATCACCGACGAAAATCACTGGGCGCTCCACGAAACGCCGGACGCCTGGGCCGGTCAATTCGACTTGGTAATGAGCTTTTTTGCCTTTGAACACATTCCCGACCCTGCAGCCTCGATGGCTCATGTCGCATCATTGCTCAAAACTGGTGGCGCCTTCTACGCCGTGATTCCCGATGTCTTTGGCAATATTGCCGATTTCGTTGTCAGCGACCACGTCAACCACTTCACGCCTCCGTCGATGACCTGTTTGCTGTCCGCAGCCGGGTTTACCAATATCGAGATCGATACGAGTATCCACCGCGGTGCCATGGTGGTCCGCGGCGTCAAGTCAGCTCAGGTAGTAGGTGCCGCCCTGCCCGACCAGGTGCAGATCACAGCGTACAAAGATGAGGCAAAACAAGTCGCCGCATTCTGGGATGAAATTGGTGAGGTTATCGGCAAACACGAAGCCGAGGCAGAGGCGCCGGCTGCGATTTACGGATCCGGCTTTTACGGCGCCTATATCTACTCACAACTGGCCCAGCCGGAAAATGTTCGATGCTTCCTCGACAAGAGCCCCTATCAGCAGGGTCGAACTTTATTTGATGTACCAATTGTTGCGCCGTCAGAACTCGCCTCTGAAACCCGCACATTGTATATCGGGCTCAACCCATCGATTGCTCGTAGGGCCCTGGCGGGTATGCCCGAGCTCTCCGCCGATGGCCGAGAACTGGTGTTCCTGACATGAGTTTGAGGTCGGAAACGACGCCATCCACGCCATGAACATGAAGCTAGCCATGGTTTGTTCCGCGGGTGGCGGGTCGGTGCTGCAAGCTTTTGATCTGGCCGCAACGGCTGGGCTAGTAACCCCAGCCGATATTCTCGTTATCGTCGACAGGCCGTGTGGTGCGGAAAGCGGTGCCGCGGCGCGATTGATGACAACTCGCCGCATCGAAGAGCCGAACCGGGTTGCTTTTTCTGCACGGGCCGCCGTTGAAATGAAGCGCTTCGGTGCAGATGCTGCATTGCTGAGCTTCTCGCGCCTGGTTTCAGAGGAGTTGTATGGCGTTTTGCCAACCCTCAACATTCACCCGTCGTTGCTTCCTAGCTTTCCAGGCATTGGTGCCGTGGCGGCTGCGCGAACGGCGTCAGCACGTATCCTGGGCGCCAGCCTACACCGTGTCGACGCCGGGACCGATACCGGTCCGTTGTTGGGGCAGGCTTGGAGCCCCGCTTGTCCACAGGCGACAGCAGAGGTTTGGAACCGGCAGAGTTTCATCCACAAGACCTATCTCGCAGCTTTGGTGATCGAAGAGGCGTCGCGCGGCCGCGATCTCTTGCAGATCGGTCACCAAAGGGAGCGACGAACTCCCAACGCCTGCCCGGCACTTGAAGACAACGGTCTGATTGGCGGCTTCCAAGCATTGCTTGCAGAGCGGAAGATGGAACATTTCGTGCCATGAAAGTGGTGATCAGCCAGTCGATGTATTTTCCCTGGGTTGGCATGCTCGAGCAGATCCGGCTTGCCGATGTGTTCATCCATTATGACGATGTGCAATTTTCCAAGGGAAGCTTCAGCAACCGGGTGCAGGTCAAGACTTCGTCGGACAAGTGCTGGATGACGGTGCCCCTTAGCGACCATCGGCTGGGTCAGGCCATCGACGAGGTGCGGATCAAGCCCGGTTCGGCATGGCGCGACCGGCATCTGGCGCTTCTCGCGCAAAGCTTCAACGGCGCGCCCCATGCCGAAACAGCGCTCGAACTTGCGGCTTCCGTCATGGATGGCGATCACCGGACGGTGGCGGATGTGAGCCGCGCCAGCATGCTCGCACTGAGCCGATATTTCGGCCTCCATCGCGATACGAGGTTTGTGGATTCCAGGGATTTTGATGTTCCCGGCTCAAGCAGCGCAAGGGTTCTGGGCCTGGTCAAGGCCGCCGGCGGCGATGAGTACATCACCGGCCACGGAGCGCGACACTATCTCGATCACAGGCTTTTTGAGGATGCCGGCGTCTCCGTCTCCTACATGGACTACCAGATGACGCCTTATCCGCAACAGCACGGGGCGTTCACCCCCTACGTCACGGCGCTCGACCTGGTGGCCAATTGCGGCCCTGACGGGCTCACATCAATCGCGTCCAAAACGCGGAACTGGAAGGAATTTACAGATGCGTCCTGATGAGGCATTCCGCGCCGAAGTCGCGAAAAACATTGACGGCCTGGTGGCTGACACCGATCTTCAGGCCCTGTCACGGACCTGGGTCCGGGAAGTGGCTCCGCACAACTGGGCTTATAATTTCTCATGGCTGGGGCGGCCGGCGATTCAGTTTCCCAATGACGCCTGGGCGCTGCAGGAACTCGTCTGGAAGGTCAAGCCGGACCTGATCATCGAAACCGGCATCGCCCATGGCGGCTCGCTGATCTACTCCGCCTCGCTGATGGCTCTTCTGGATATGTGCGAAGCCACCGAAAAGGGCGAAATGCTCGATCCGCAAAATCCGAAACGCAAGGTTCTCGGCATCGATATCGACATCCGCCAGCACAATCGCGAGGCAATCGAGGCGCACCCGCTGTTCCCCCGGATCGAGATGATCGAAGGGTCGAGCATCTCCAGGGAAACGGTCGACGCGGTTCACGGCTTTGCCTCCGGATACGAGCGCATCCTCGTGTGCCTCGATTCCAACCATACGCATGATCATGTGCTGGCCGAACTCCAGGCCTATGCGCCGCTGGTCAGTCCGGAAAGTTACTGCGTGGTCTTTGACACTCTTCTCGAAGATATGCCCGAACACCTGTCGGGTGACCGGCCATGGGGACCTGGCAACAGCCCGAAAACCGCGGTGCACGCCTATCTCAAGGACAATCCGAACTTCGAGATCGACGGTCGCATCGACAAGAAGCTCCTGATTACGGTGGCGCCGGACGGGTTCTTGAAGCGCGTGGCCTGACCCGGGCCAAGCCGGCTGAAGCGTGAAAATCGGATTTTATGAGAAGCCAAAGCTGACCCCGGGCAGGTGAAAGCCATCTTGCACCGCCGGCTAGCGCCGCGCGACCATGTCGGCGTGTGGCTGGCATTTCTCATAGCCGCGGATCATGCTGATGATCGGGCGCCTCTGTCGCGCCATTCGTGATCCTGACATTTGCAAACATCATGGGCGGATCACCTCAAAGCGGAGCGCTTCATGCACCAGACTGATGGGGGTTTAAAAAAATCGTGGCCCATGCCAATCTTTCACTATGATCAAACCCATTCAGGGGTTATCAGTTCAGATTGGGACGAAATTCTATCTTATTGAGGAGTATGAGAGTGAAAAACCTTCTAATGACAACGGCATTGGCCGCAGTCCTTATGTCGAGCGCCGCATCTGCCGAAGACGTCAAGATCGGCGTCATCCTTGGCTTCACCGGTCCTATCGAATCCCTGACCCCAGGCATGGCCGCAAGTGGCGAACTGGCGATGAAGGAAGTCTCCGACAGCGGCAAGTTCCTTGACGGTTCGACCGTGACCCCGGTGCGCGGTGACTCGACCTGCGTTGACTCCGCAGCCGCGTCTGCTGCCGCCGAACGCCTGATCACGTCTGACAAGGTAAGCGCGATCTTCGGCGCCGACTGTTCCGGCGTGACCGGTGCCGTGCTTCAGAACGTTGCCCGTCCGAACGGCATCGTCATGATTTCGCCATCGGCAACATCCCCTGCTCTTTCCGACGCTGAAGATGACGGCCTGTTCTTCCGGACAGCCCCTTCGGATGCCCGTCAGGGTCAGGTTCTTGCAGAAGTTCTGGCTGAAAAGGGCGTCAAGTCCGCCGCGTTGACCTACACCAACAATGATTACGGCAAGGGTCTGGCAGAGAGCATCAAGTCGAATGCTGAAGCAGCCGGTATCGAAATCACCATCGATTCGTCCCATGAAGACGGCAAGGGCGACTATTCCGCTGAAGTCGGCGCTCTGGCGCAGGCTGGCGGCGATGTGCTGATTGTCGCCGGTTACCTTGACCAGGGTGGCAAGGGCATCATCCAGTCCGCGCTCGACGCGGGTGCTTTCGAAACCTTCGTTCTGCCCGACGGCATGGTCGGCGATTCACTTCCGGCAGCGATCGGTGACGGCCTGAACGGTTCTTACGGCACAATCGCAGGAACCGACAGCGAAGGCGCTGGCATGTTCAACAAGATGGCAGAAGACGCCGGCATCAAGATCGATGCCTATGTCGGTGAATCCTACGACGCCGCTGCCCTTATCATGCTCGCCATGCAGGCTGCCGGGTCTTCCAACAGCGCGGATTTCAAGTCCAAGATCATGGACGTGGCCAACGCGCCGGGCGAAAAGATCCTGCCGGGTGAACTTGGCAAGGCTCTCGAGCTTCTCTCCGAAGGCAAGGACATCGACTATGTCGGTGCGACGAATGTCGAGCTGATCGGTGCTGGCGAAAGCGCCGGTTCGTTCCGTGAAATCCTTGTCGATGGCGGCAAGATCACGACGGCAAAATACCGCTAAACGGCTTCAAAGCTGGAACTGCCCGGATTGAAATCCGGGCAGTTTTTGTATTGTCAGCTCGAAAATTGAGAGTGATCTTTTGATTGTAGTTGAAAATCTACACAAGAATTTTGGCGGCATTCGTGCGGTTGACAATGCATCCCTGACGATCAGAACCGGTTCGATCACCGGGTTGATCGGTCCGAACGGCGCCGGCAAAACAACCTTGTTCAACGTCATCGCAGGACATTACCGCCCCACCTCCGGGCGGGTTCTGCTCGATGGCAAGGACATCACCGGCCTCTCGCCGCATGAGCTGTTTGCGCAGGGCGTGCTTCGCACGTTCCAGATCGCGCATGAGTTTTCGACCCTGACCGTGCGGGAGAACCTGATGATGGTGCCACCGCACCAGTCTGGCGAAACCCTCATCAAGGCCTGGACACAGCCGGGCCTGGTGCGGCGCGAAGAAGAAAAGATCCGCGCCAAGGCCGATGAGGTCATCGAGTTCCTGGAAATTTCGCATGTGGCCGACGAGCTCGCAGGCAATCTGTCGGGTGGACAGAAAAAGCTGCTCGAGCTCGGCCGCACCATGATGGTGGACGCAAAGATCGTGTTTCTCGACGAAGTCGGCGCCGGCGTGAACCGGACGCTGCTGGGCACCATCGGCGATGCAATTCTGCGCCTCAACCGCGAACGCGGCTATACATTCTGCATGATCGAGCACGACATGGATTTCATTTCACGGCTTTGCGACCCGGTCATCTGCATGGCTGAAGGCACTGTTCTGGCTGAAGGCTCAGCCGAAGAGATCAAGAACAATGAAGAGGTCATCGAAGCCTATCTGGGCACGGGCCTCAAGAACAAGCCAGAGAAAGCCGACGTGCAATGAGTTTTCTCTTGGGAAAAGACATGACCGGCGGTTATGGGGCCGCTGATATTCTGCACGCCTGCACGATCGGCGTCGAGCGCGGTGAAATTGCCGTTGTGGTGGGCCCGAACGGCGCCGGAAAATCCACTGCGATGAAAGCCGTTTTCGGGATGCTTGACCTGCGCTCGGGCCAGGTGACGATGGACGGCGAGGACATCACCTCGCTCAGCCCGCAAGCGCGGGTGCAAAAGGGCATGGGGTTCGTGCCGCAAACCAACAATGTCTTCCGCTCGATGTCGGTTGAGGAAAACCTGGAGATGGGGGCCTTCATCCGCACCGACGACCCCAGTGACACCATGGCCCAGGTCTTCGATCTGTTTCCGATCCTGAAGCAGAAGCGCAACCAGCCCGCTGGTGAACTGTCCGGCGGACAACGCCAGCAGGTGGCTGTCGGGCGCGCTCTGATGACACAGCCGAAAGTGCTGATGCTTGACGAGCCGACCGCAGGTGTTTCGCCGATCGTGATGGACGAGCTGTTTGACCGCATTATCGAGATCGCGCGCAGCGGGATTGCGATCCTGATGGTCGAACAAAACGCCAAGCAGGCGCTGAACATCGCCGACAAGGGCTATGTTCTGGCTCAAGGGGCAAATCTTTATACGGACATGGGTGAAGCCCTGCTGAATGATCCCGATGTTCGCAAAGCGTTTCTGGGTGGTTGATTGATATGGAAATTCTGAACGCGCTGGCGTTGCTCTCCAACTACCTTGTCATTCCGGCGCTCGCTTACGGTTCCCAGCTGGCGCTTGGCGCCCTGGGTGTGACGCTGATCTACGGCATCCTGCGGTTTTCCAATTTCGCCCATGGCGAAATGATGGCGTTCGGCACGATGGCCGTCATCCTGGTGACATGGTTCCTGCAGGCTCAAGGCATTTCGCTTGGCTTCCTGCCGACCGAATTGCTGGCATTGCCGATCGGCATCCTGGCTGCAGTCCTGCTGGCGCTTGGGACGGACCGCATTGTCTACCGGTTCCACCGCGGCAAGAAATCGCAACCGGTCATCTTCCTGATCGCATCGCTGGCGGTGATGTTCTTCTACAGCGGGTTGACCCGTTTCATCATCGGAACGGCGGATCAAAGCATGGGCGATGGCGCCCGCTTCATCTTCACGGCCCGTGAATTCAAGGAATGGTCCGGCCTGGACGAGGGCATTGCCCTGCGCACAACCCAAGGCATTACCGTCGCGGTGACGCTGATCTGCGTTGCGGCGCTGTTCTGGTTCCTCAATCGCACGCGCGCCGGAAAATCCATGCGCGCCTATTCCGACAATGAAGACCTGGCGCTGCTTTCAGGCGTCAATCCCGAACGTGTCGTTCTGATTGCATGGATACTGGCTGCGGCGCTGGCGACGATTGCGGGCACCATGTATGGCCTGGACAAGACGTTCAAGCCATTCATTTATCTGCAATTGTTGCTGCCGATCTTTGCGGCGGCGATTGTTGGCGGGTTGGGCAGTCCCATTGGCGCGGTTGCCGGCGGCTTCGTCATCGCGTTTTCCGAGATCACCGTCACCTTCGCCTACAAGAGGGTGCTCACCTACATCATGCCGGGCGACAATGTACCTGACGGCCTCGTCCAATTGCTGTCCACTGAGTACAAGTTCGCCGTGTCTTTCGTCATTCTCGTGGTGGTTCTTCTGGTTCGCCCGACCGGTATCTTCAAGGGGCAATCGGTATGAGCAACAGGGTCAGAATTTCATCGCTCTTTGCCTTCATGGCAGTCCTGCTCGTCACGGTCGGCGTGGTCCAGAGCCCGTCGCTGGCGCTTGCCATTTTGAACCTGTGCCTGATCTCCGCGATCATGGCGCTGGGCATCAACATCCAGTGGGGCTATGCAGGCCTGCTGAATGTCGGGATCATGGGGTTTGCAGCGCTTGGCGGTGTTGCCGCCGTGCTGGTCTCCAAGGAGCCGGTTGCTGAAACCATAGCTTTGGGGGCACCCGGTCTGCTCGCGGCCCTGCTTGTTGCCGCGGTGACCATCGCGCTTATTGTCTGGGTGTACAAATCGATGAAGGGACGCCTGCGAAGCGTCCTGGTGACACTCATCGTCGTGGCCGGATTCTTCACCGCGCGCCACTTCTTCGATCCCGCCGTCGAGGCGATCGAAAGCACGGATTCTGCTGCAACCGGATATCTGGGGGGCCTAGGGCTGCCGATCATCTTCTCATGGCTCGTCGGGGGCCTTTTTGCCGGCGGCGCGGCCTGGCTCATCGGCAAGGTCTCGCTGGGCTTGCGGTCGGATTACCTGGCCATTGCCACGCTCGGCATCTCCGAAATCATCATCGCTGTGCTGAAGAATGAGGACTGGCTCACCCGCGGCGTCAAGAATGTCACCGGTTTGCCGCGCCCCTACCCCGTCCCCTACGAAGTCGAGATCCAGCAGTCACCTGCGTTCCAGTCCTGGGCCACCTACTTCGGCATGGACGTGGTCGAACTATCCTCCATCGTCGTGAAGCTCGCTTACTCCGGTCTGTTTGCCATCGTTCTCCTGATCATCCTGTTGCTGTGCGAAAGCGCGCTACGGTCTCCCTGGGGCCGGATGATGCGGGCTATCCGCGACAACGAGACCGCGGCTGAAGCCATGGGCAAGGACGTCAAGGGGCGACATCTGCAGGTGTTCATTCTGGGGTCGGCCGTTGTCGGTATCGCGGGCGCCATGCTGACGACGCTTGACGGGCAGTTCACGCCGGGAACCTACAACCCGTTGCGCTTCACCTTCCTGATCTGGGCAATGGTCATCATTGGCGGTTCGGGCAACAATTGGGGCGCTGTGCTCGGCGGTTTCCTGGTCTGGTTCTTCTGGGTCGAGGCGGAGCCGGTCGGATTGTGGTTTATTGATCTGGTGACATCCGGCATGGATGAAACCAACCCGCTGCGCCTGCACCTGCTCAGCAGTGCTGCCTATATGCGCCTGATGGCAATGGGCATCATCATGCTGCTGGTGCTGCGTTTTGCCCCCAAGGGCCTGATACCGGAGAGCCGGCGCTAGAGCGTCATTCAGTTCACAAGACGCTCTGCAGCCTGCCTCGGCTAGACGAATTTCAGGCGCCGCTGGAGATCTCGAGGTCGGCCTTGACCGACTTCCGGATCACCAGTTCGGCATTGGGGATGTCATTGGCAAGGGCGCGCTCGCGGGCCTGTTCTGGACCCAAACCGAATCCGAGCCAGCGATCGATCAACCGGCCTGACAGCACCTCCATGGGAGCCGTCAGCATGACCGTGAGATCGAACAGGCGGGCCATCCGTGTCCAGGCCGGACTGTCCAGCAACAGATAATTGCCTTCCGCGATCAGGAACCGGTCGGCCGGCGTGACGATCGAAGCGCCGGCGCGGGCCAGATCAAGCTCCCGGTCAAAAACGGGAACGGCGATGTCGCGGTCAGGCTCGGTGCGCAGACGGGTAAGCAGGGCTGCGTATCCGTCCGCATCGAAGGTGAACGGAGCTCCCTTGCGGGCCAGGGTTCCCCGCGTCTCGAGCACTGCATTGTCGTAATGAAATCCGTCCATCGGGACGATGGCCGCGCCCTGATCGTGCCGGCCGAATTCAGCCACGAGGGTTTCCGACAGCGTCGACTTGCCGACACCGGGCGGGCCGGCCAGCGCCATGATGAAGCGCTGGCTGTCCCCTGCCCTGGCAATCGCGGCTTCAACCAGTCGGGCCGCGGTGTCTTTTAGCGCCATCCCGGAGTGCTCAGGCGGCAACCGCTTCCTGCGGTGGCTCCTTGGCTCCGGTCATGAAGGCAACCGCGTCGGACATGGTGTAGTCCTTCGGGTTGATGACGCAGAGCCGCTTGCCGAGCCGGTGGATATGGATCCGGTCGGCGACTTCGAAGACATGCGGCATGTTGTGCGAGATCAGGATGATCGGGATGCCGCGCGAGCGGACATCGAGGATCAGTTCCAGCACCCGGCGGCTTTCCTTGACGCCAAGGGCTGCGGTCGGCTCATCCAGGATGATGACCTTGGAACCGAAGGCTGCGGCGCGCGCGACGGCCACGCCCTGGCGCTGTCCGCCGGAAAGCGTTTCGACCGCCTGGTTGATGTTCTGGATCGTCATCAGGCCGAGTTCGCTGAGCTTTTCGCGGGCAAACGCATCCATCGCCTTGTGGTCGAGCTGGCGCAGCACCGATCCGCGGAAACCGGGCTTGCGCAGCTCGCGGCCCATGAACATGTTGTCGGTGATCGACAGCGCCGGCGACATGGCGAGCGTCTGGTAGACGGTCTCGATGCCGGCATGGCGACCATCCAGCGGCGAGTGGAACTTGACTTCCTTGCCCTCGAGCCAGATCTTGCCTTCGTCCGGGGTCACGGCACCCGAGACGGCCTTGATCAGGGTTGACTTGCCCGCACCATTGTCGCCGATGACAGCGAGGATTTCACCGTGGTGCAGATCGAAATCGCAATTGTCGAGCGCGACCACGCGGCCATAGCGCTTGACGAGGTTGCGTCCTTTGAGAATCGGTTCCATCAGACTGACACCTTTCTGATCCACTGGTCGACGGTAACGGCGGCGATGATGAGCACGCCAATGAGCAGGTAGGTCCATTGCGCATCGGCGCCGAGCAGTCTCAGGCCGAGCGAGAACACGCCGACGATCAGCGCGCCAAACAACATGCCCATGATCGAGCCGCGTCCGCCAAACAGCGAGATCCCGCCGATCACCACCGCGGTGATGGATTCGATGTTGCCCAGCTGCCCCGATGTCGGCGACACCGAACCGATGCGGCCGATCAGGGCCCAGCCGGCAAAGGCGCAGATCAGGCCCGACAACATGTAGACCGAGATCAGCGTGCGCTTGACCTGGACACCGGAGAGTTCGGCCGCTTCGGGATCGTCGCCGACCGCATAGACATGCCGGCCCCAGGCGGTCTGCTTGAGCACATAGGCCAGGAACAGCACCAGCAGCACCATGAAGATGGCGCCGAACGTGAACACCGCGCCGCCGAAGGCGATCTTGTTGCCGAAGAACTGCAGGAGAGGCGCCTGCTCGGCGATGTCCTGGGCGCGGATGGTCTCGTTGGCGGAATAGAGGAAGTTTGTCGCCAGCACGATCTGCCACATGCCGAGCGTGACGATGAAGGGCGGCAGTTTCATCACGGCGACAAGGAAGCCGTTGATGAAGCCGCAGAATGTCCCGCAGGCGATGCCGGCGGCAACCGCCAGCTCCGTGGGCAATCCGTAGCGGAACGAGAACAGTCCCATCACCACCGATGACAGCACCATGATGGCGCCGACCGACAGGTCGATGCCGGCGGTCAGGATCACCAGTGACTGGGCAGCGCCAAGAATACCGACAATCTGGACCTGCTGCAAAATCAACGTGAGCGCGAAGGGCGAGAAAAACTTCTGCCCGAGTAGCAGGCCGAAGACCAGGATGGAGCCGACCAGGACGATCAGTGGCACCATCCACGGGGTCTGGTGCAAGCCATGCTGGATCCGCTTGACGGCACTTCTCTCATGGGTCGTGAATGCGGCAACGGCAGTCGGGCTGGAAGCCGCGGCTTTTTCGAATTCCTGCGTATTGGACATGGTTCCTCCCCAAAGTCACACGGCATGGATCTGTGCCTTGGGGTCCCCGTCGCTGCGAGCCCGGCAAGGCAGGTCGTTTGCAATGAGGCGGCCCGAAGACCGCCCCATCAGTGTTTACATGTTATGTCGGGTAATCAACCCCAGCACTTGTCCATGCCTTCGGCAACCGAGATCGACTCGACGCCTTCGGCAGGCTTGTCGGTGACAAGCGCAACGCCGGTGTCGAAGAAATCCTTGCCTTCGGTCGGAGCCGGCTTGGTGCCGTCCTTGGCCCATGCGGCAATCGCCTCAATGCCCTTGGACGCCATCAGCAGCGGATACTGCTGCGAGGTGGCGCCGATGACGCCGTCCTTGACGTTGGCCACGCCCGGGCAGCCACCGTCAACCGAGACGATCAGGACGTCGTTTTCACGGCCGATCGCCTTGAGCGCTTCGTAGGCGCCCGCTGCAGCTGGCTCGTTGATGGTGTAGACCACGTTGATCATCGGGTCCTTGGCGAGGAGGTTTTCCATCGCCCTGCGGCCGCCTTCCTCGTTGCCGGCGGTGACGTCGTTGCCGACGATGCGGGGATCATCCTCATCGCCCCACTTGGCAGGATCCTTGACGTCGATGCCGAAGCCGGTGAGGAAGCCCTGGTCGCGCAGCACGCCGACACTTGGCTGGCTGACGGCCAGGTCGAGCATGGCGATCTTGGCGTTGGCAGCTTCGTCGCCCAGCGTGGCAGCCGCCCATTTGCCGATCAGTTCGCCAGCCAGGAAGTTGTCAGTGGCGAAGGTGGCGTCTGCGGAATCAATCGGCTCAAGCGGTGTGTCGAGCGCAATGACCACGAGGCCGGCATCGCGCGCCTGCTGGACAGCAGTCACGATGGACGAGGTGTCGGACGCGGTGAGCAGAATGCCCTTGGCGCCATCGGCAATGCAGGTCTCGATGGCGGCAACCTGGGTCTCATGGTCGCCATCAACCTTGCCGGCATAGGATTTGAGGTTCACGCCAAGCTCGGCAGCCTTGGCTTCCGCACCTTCCTTCATCTTGACGAAGAAAGGGTTGGTGTCAGTCTTGGTAATCAGGCACGCGCCCACGGAGTGGCTGGCGGCGTAGGCCGGAGCGGACGCCATCACGCCGAGAGCGGCGGCGGCGAACAGGGCGGTCTTTAGGGTGTTAAGCGATTTCATGTTATCCTCCCGGGATTGGCTGAGCAGGAATGCCTGCATTTGCGGTGAAGCGGAAATCCTCTCTCCTGAGTTCCGCGTCATGAACAGAACACCACGAACCAAATCACTTGTCAATTAATAATTCACTCTTAATTAGTTATTGACTGAGCATCGTCTTTCGCCCATTGTTTTGCTAAGGAACGTCATGTCGCACCGCCTGTGGTGGGGCAGGAATTGTCGGGAGGGGGAAACTGACAAGTGCCGCAAGATGGAAATGCCGGCGATCATCGCACCGGCCTGACAAGCCAATCCATGCGAGGATCCAACCAGAGCGGGCTCAGGGCCTATAACCAGCGTCTGGTCCTCAGCCTCGTCTATACCCATGGCAGCCTGGCCAAGACCGACATCGCCCGGATGACCGGCCTTTCGGCCCAGACCGGGTCGGTGATCATGCGGGAACTGGAGGCCGAAGCCCTGATCGTCAAGGGCGAGCCGGTGCGCGGCAAGGTTGGCCAGCCATCGGTTCCGATGTCGATCAATCCCGACGGCGCGTTCTTCATCGGCCTCAAGGTCGGCCGACGCAGCGCCGAACTCATACTGGTCAATTTCCTTGGCGAGGTGAAAGCGTCGTTGCGCAAGAGCTATCCGTGGCCGACGCCGCCGCTGATCATCAGCTTTGTCCAGGACGGCCTTGAAGAACTGATCCAGTCATTGCCGGAAAAATTGCGCGACCGCGTGGCCGGGCTCGGCATTGCCACCCCTTTCCAGCTCTGGGACTGGACCGAACAGGCCGGGGCCCCGCGCGCGGAAATGGACCTGTGGCGCTCGTGCGACCTCAAGGCCGAACTGGCGGCGTTTTGCGACATGCCTGTCTATCTGGAAAACGATGCCACCGCCGCCTGTGCCGCCGAGCTGCTTTTCGGCGAGCATCCGGGTCTGAGTGATTTTCTCTACTTCTATATCGGCACGTTCATCGGCGGCGGGGTCGTGCTCAACGGCAGCGTCTATTCCGGACGGACGGGTAATGCCGGCGCGCTCGGCCCGCTGCCGGTCGCCGGGGCGGACGGCAAGCCGGTGCAGCTGATCGAACGCGCCTCGATCATGGTGCTCGAGCGCATGCTCAGGGCCGCGGGACAGGACCCGTCGCCCTTGTGGAACAGCCCGGACCAGTGGCAAGGCTTTGACAGCCTGGCCGAGGAATGGGTGGCAATCGTTGCGCGCGGACTGGCGCAGGCGATCGTCTCGTCGGCCTCTGTGATCGACTTCGAACATGTGATCATCGACGGTGGCGTGCCTGCCGGCATCCGCGACAGGATTGTCGAAGCCACGCTGGCGGAAATCTCCACCTTCGACCTTCGCGGACTGGATGTGCCCACGCTGCTGCCGGGAACCGTGGGCCACCTGGCCCGGGCGCTGGGGGCTGCCAGCCTGCCGCTGTTCGACAAGTTCCTGATCGACCGCAACGCCCGCCTGGGCACGGCCTGACCCGGCCGGCAAAGCCAAGACAGACCGCTGTCTCAGTCGTAGCGCAGATCGACGGCCTTGCCGCCAAAAATCCGGTAGGCCCAGATCGAGTAACCAGTGATGACCGGCAGCACGAACAGGGTACCAGCCAGAATGATGGCGAGGCTTTCGGTGGCGCTGGCAGCTTCGGTGATGGTGATCCGGCCGGGCACGACATACGGATAGAACGACCAGGCGAGGCCGGCGAAGCCGAGCGCGAAGATCCCGGCAAGCGCCGCGAAAGGCGCCAGGTTCATGCGGTCGCCTTCAAGCGGCAGCTTTCCCGACAGGCGCCAGAGCCAAAGAAATAAGCCAAGCGTCAGGATCGGCAGCGGCGCCAGAACCAGGGTTTCCGGAAAGCCAAGCCAGCGATCCCAGATCCGGGCGCTTGCCAGCGGCGTCGCCAGCGAGATCGCTGCCATGCCGAGCGCCACCAGCCCGAGCGAGGCGCGCAGCCAGGCAACCGCCTTGACCTGAAGCGCACCTTCGGTCTTGTGGATCAGCCAGGCAGCGCCAATGGCGGCATAGGCCGCCGCGAGGCAGATGGCGACCAGCGCCGCAAAGCCGACCGCCGGCCAGCCGGTGTCCAGCCCCAGAACGTAGCTGCCGAGCATGTAGCCCTGCGCCAGTGCCGACATCAGCGATCCTGCGAAGAACATCCGGTTCCAGGCCAGCTTGGCGGCGAGGCTGACCTTGGCGCGGAACTCGAAGGCGACGCCGCGCAGGATGAGACCGATCAGCAGCACCGCGACGGGGAAATAGAGTGTCGTCAGGATCACGCCATGGGCCACCGGAAACGCCACCAGCAAGAGCCCCACCGCCAGTACCAGCCAGGTCTCGTTGGCATCCCAGAACGGGCCGATGGCAGACACCATGCGGTCCTTCTGGGTGTCATCGGCCAGGGGCGACAGGATGCCTATGCCGAGATCGAAACCGTCAAGAATGACATAGACCAGGATGGCTATGCCCATCAGTGCGGCGAAGATATAGGGCAGCCACAGGGCCCAGTCGAAATCAGCCATGTCAGCCCCTCCCCGTTGCCACCGCCATGGCCGGATCCGGCTCCACACCGGGATCATTGATGCCCGGAGGCGCTTCGTGCGGCGTTTTGGAAGCCTTCAAAGCCAGCGCGATGATGACCGAGAGATAGGCCAGGATCAGCGCTACATAGACCAGCAGGTAGGCGGCAAGGGTGATGCCGACCGAGCTCGGCGGCAAGGCCGCGACCGCGTCGCCGGTTTTCAGCACGCCGCTGACCAGCCAGGGCTGGCGGCCGATCTCGGTGGTGTACCAGCCGGCAAGGGTGGCCACCCAGCCCGACAGCGCCATCGGCACCAGAACATAGGCGAGCAGCCGGTTGATGTCGCCACGGCGCCAGATCATCCAGCTTCCGGCCCAGGAGACGAAGAGCATGGCGAAGCCGACGCCGACCATGATGCGGAAGGCGAAGAACAGCGGCGCCACCGGCGGGTGCAGCACCGTGCCGTCTTCGGCGACGAAATCGTCGAGGCCCGGCACCACGCCGTCCAGATGGTGCTTGAGGATCAGGCTGGCGCCGCCGGGGACGCCGATTTCGTAGCGGTTCTCGCGCGCTTCTTCATCGGGAATGGCAAACAGGATCAACGGCACGCGCGGCCCGGTTTCCCAGTTGGCCTCCATCGCCGCCACCTTCTGCGGCTGATGTTCGAGCGTGTTGAGCCCGTGCATGTCGCCGGCGAGGATCTGCAACGGTATCAGGATCGCGCCCAGCGTCAGACCGGTGCGCAGCGCCATCATGGTTCCGCGCGCGCGGTCGCCGACGAGCCAGCGCAACGCCGACAGGCCTGCCACCAGAAAGGCAACGGTCAGTCCGGAGGCGAGAAGGACATGGGTGACACGGTAGGGCATCGAGGGGTTGAAGATGATGGCCATCCAGTCGGTGGCGTGGGCCACGCCTTCGCGCATCTCGAAGCCTTGCGGCGTGTGCATCCAGGAATTCAGCACAACGATCCAGAATGCGGACATGGTGGTGCCGAAGGCCACGAGGAATGTCGCCAGGGTGTGAACCCGCGCCGACACCCGCCGCGAGCCGAACAGCATGATGCCGAGAAACACGGCTTCGAGGAAAAACGCCGTCAGCACCTCGTAGGCCAGAAGCGGGCCGGCGATGTTGCCGACGCGCTCCATGAAGCCCGGCCAGTTGGTGCCGAACTGGAAGCTCATGGTGATGCCCGAGACCACGCCCATGGCGAACGACAGCGCGAACACCTTCACCCAGAAGAAATAGGCATCCATATAGGCTTGGTCGCCGGTCCGGTTGAACCGCAGCCGGAACCACAGGAGCAGCCAGCCAAGGGCGATGGTGATGGTCGGGAACAGGATATGAAACGAGATGTTGGCTGCAAATTGAATACGGGACAGCAGCAGGGCATCCATGATCGTCTCCTTCAGTTTGACCAATAGATGGCGCGGTTACCCATCATGTGAAGATGACATTCCGCCGCATCGCGGTCCAGATCGCTGGCCTGGCCTTTGTTGCAAATGATTTGCAAAAGCGTTGACAAGCCCGTGAATGCGCATAGATTACTTTTTGCAAACCATTCGCAGGAAGCTAACATGCGCCTTTTCACAGTCTTGGGTCTTCTCATCGCGCTCAGCTTCGGTCCGGCATCACCGGCGCTGGCGCAAATCAAGGTTCTGACCTCGTTCACCGTTTTCGCCGACATGGCCCGTAATGTCGCGGGCGAGCATGCCGAAGTTGTCTCGATCACCCGCGAGGGCGCCGAGATCCACATGTTCCGGCCGACGCCGGGCGACATCAAGCGCGGGCTTGGCGCCGATGTTGCGCTGTGGAACGGAATGGGGCTCGAGACGTGGTTTGAGCGCTACCTGGAAAATCTCGGCAACACCAAAGCCTATGTGCTCTCCGACGGTGTCGAACCGATCATAATCGGCGAAGGCGCCTATGAAGGCCGGGCCAATCCGCATGGCTGGATGTCGCCGGGCAACGCCATGATCTATATCGACAACATCGTCACCGCCCTGTCGGAGACCGATCCGGACAATGCGGATGCCTACAAGGCCAATGGCGAGAGCTACAAGGCGGAGATCGCCGCCACCTTCGCCCCAATCCGCGCGGCCATCGAAGCGCTGCCGGAAGAAAAGCGCTGGCTGGTGACGAGCGAAGCCGCGTTTTCCTATCTGGCCAGGGATTTCGGCCTCAGAGAAGCCTCGATCTGGGCAATCAACGCCGACAGCCAGGGCTCGCCGCAGCAGGTGCGCCAGATCATCGACCTGATCCGCGACAATGACATCCCGGTGATCTTTTCCGAAAGCACCGTCTCGCCCAAGCCGGCGCAGCAGGTGGCGCGCGAAACCGGCATCGCCTATGGCGGCGTGCTCTATGTGGATTCGCTTTCCACGCCCGACGGGCCGGTGCCGACCTATCTCGATCTGCTCAAGGTCACGTCGGAAACCATCGTCGCAGGATTGACGGCAAAACAATGAGCACATCGGCTGAAGCCCACAGCACCGAGATGACCGGCCTCGACGTCCGGGATGTGTCGGTGGTCTACCGCAACGGCAACCGGGCGCTCGATGGCGCCTCGTTCTCGGTACCCAAAGGCTCGATCACGGCACTGGTCGGCATCAATGGCAGCGGCAAGTCGACCCTGTTCAAGTCGCTGATGGGCTTCGTGCCGCTGGCCGGCGGCCAGATCAGCATCATGGATCTCTCCGTCAAGGAGGCGCTGAGCCGCAACCTCGTGGCCTATGTGCCGCAGAGCGAGGAGATCGACTGGTCGTTCCCGGTGCTGGTCGAGGACGTGGTGATGATGGGCCGCTACGGCCACATGAACTTCCTGCGCATGACCCGGCCCGCCGACCGCGCCGCCGTCAACGATGCGCTTGAACGTGTCGGCATGACCGCGTTCCGCAAGCGCCAGATCGGCGAATTGTCGGGCGGACAGAAAAAGCGCGTCTTCCTCGCCCGGGCGCTGGCGCAGGAAGGTCAGGTGATCCTGCTCGACGAGCCATTCACCGGCGTCGACGTGACCACCGAGAACCAGATCATCGAGCTGCTCAAGGATCTGCGCGCGGAAGGCCGGGTGATGCTGGTCTCGACCCACAATCTCGGCAGCGTGCCGGAATTCTGCGACCGGGCGGTGCTGATCAACCGTAGTGTTCTGGCCGAGGGGCCGACCAGCGAGGTCTTCACCCAGAAGAACCTGCAAAAGGCTTTTGGCGGGGTGCTGCGGCACTTCGTTCTGGGCGGGGAGGATCTGCACGATGATGACGATGCCCGCCAGGTCACCGTGCTGACCGACGACGAACGGCCTTTCGTGATCTACGGCGAAGACGAGCGCAAGGCCCAGATGCAAGTCGGGACCACGACCGGGGACACCCGGAAATGAGTGTGCTTCTGGAACCCTTCGGTTACGGCTACATGGTCAACGCCATGTGGGTGTCGGCGCTGACAGGCGCGATCTGCGCCTTTCTTTCGTGCTACCTGATGCTCAAGGGCTGGTCGCTGATCGGTGATGCACTCTCGCACTCAATCGTGCCGGGCGTTGCCGGCGCCTATATGCTCGGCCTGCCGTTTGCGGCGGGGGCGTTTCTGTCCGGAGGCCTGGCGGCGGCCGCCATGCTTGCGATCCGCGCCCGCACGCGGCTGCGCGAGGACGCGATCATCGGCATGATCTTCGTCTCGTTCTTTGCGCTGGGGCTGTTCATGGTGTCGATCTCGCCGACGCCGATCAATGTCCAGACCATCGTGCTGGGCAATGTGCTGGCGATCACGCCGGCGGATTCCACGCAGCTGATCATCATCGGAGTGGTCACCCTGGTGGTGCTTTCGGTGATCTGGAAAGACCTGATGCTGGTATTCTTCGACGAGAGCCACGCCCGCGCCATCGGCCTGCACGCCACCGCGCTGAAGGTCGTGTTCTTCACCCTGCTCGCCGCCTCCACAGTCGCCGCGATGCAAACGGTCGGCGCGTTTCTGGTGATCGCGCTGGTGGTGACGCCGGGCGCGACGGCCTATCTGCTGACCGACCGGTTCCCGAAACTGATCGTCATCGCCGTTGCAATCGGGTCGATCACCTCCTTTGTCGGCGTGTATCTGAGCTACTTTCTCGATGGAGCGACGGGAGGTGTCGTGATCATGCTGCAGACCGGGCTGTTCCTCACAGCCTTCCTGTTCGCGCCGCAGCACGGACTGCTGGCGCAACGGGCCAAGGCGCGCGGCGGCAGTGCGAAAGCGGAGGTCTCCTGATGGATCTCTGGCTGGATTTCCTGATCGATCCGTTCCGCTTTGCCTATATGCAGAAGGCGTTTCTGATCACCTTCCTGATCGCTCTGCCGATGGCGGCGATGAGCTCGCTGATGGTGCTCAAGGGCTGGTCACTGATGGGCGACGCGATGAGCCACGCGGTGCTGCCGGGCATCGTCATGGCCTTTATCGCCGGGGTGCCGCTGGCCGTCGGCGCTTTCGGCGCAGGCCTGTTCTGCGCGGTCGCCACCGGCTGGCTCAACGCCAACAGCCGGGTGAAGGAGGACACGATGATGGGCATCGTGTTTTCCGGCATGTTCGGCTTGGGCATTGTGCTGCATGTCAGCGTCCGCTCCAGCCTGCATCTCGATCATATCCTGTTCGGCGACATGCTCGGCGTTTCCTGGTCCGACATCGGCACCACAGCACTGCTGGCCATTCTGTGCAGCACCTTCCTGATCAGCAAATGGCGCGATCTGGTGGCGCAGGCCTTTGACGGCATGCATGCGCAGGCTATAGGGCTGAAGACCGGCTGGCTGCATTACGGGCTGCTGACAGCCATCGCGCTGATGATCGTCGCCAGCCTGAAAGCCGTCGGCATCATCCTGTCGATCGCCCTTCTGGTGGCGCCCGGCGCCATTGCCTTCCTGGTCGCGCGAACCTTTGTCGGCATGCTGAGCGTGGCCGTCGGATCGGTGATCCTGAGCGCCCTGATCGGCATCTTCGCGAGCTACCACATCGACAGCGAACCGGCGCCGACCATGGTGCTGATGATGACCGGGCTGTTCGTGGTGGCGCTGGTGGTGAGCCAGGTCCGGGACATGCGGATGCGGCGGCTGGCAGGCGGCTAGTGCCCGCTTCAACCCGCGCTACATTTCCAGAAACCTGTCTGGAATCGCCTGAATGTCGGTGGCATCCGGCCTCGCGCCGGCGGCGGTCAGCATGGCGTGGATTTGTCCGCGATGGTGGGTCTGGTGGTTGAACAGCTGGACCGCCAGCATCTTTTTCGGCCGGGAGGCGGTGCTGCCACTCAGTCCCGAATACCAGGTCAGATCGCCCTCAAACCACTCGGGCGGAACCGCGCGCGCCCAATCGAGGATCTGCCGGTCAAGCGTGGCACGGTCTTGCTGGAACCCGTCCCAGCTTTCGATCAAGGCCGTTGACTCGGTTTTGTAACTTGCCGGTGGATCCCGGCCCTCGAAGCGGCTGAGCCAGATCCCGTCGCCCCACAAGAGGTGGGAAAAGGTCTTCTCGATCGAGCCGAAGAAAGCGCCGCGCTCGGCCTGCCGCGCGGCCTGGTCAAGCCCGCTCGCAGCCTTGATCAGGTTTTCGTTCTGCCACATGTTGTAGCGCGCCATCAGCAGCACATAGTCTTGATTTGCCATGATAATTGTCCTCCGGGCTCGATGGATCAGCGGCGTGGTGTTGCGACGACAGGATCAGATCGAGCCTGTCCGCACAAGTGTCATGGCGGCCGTTGCAATAAGCCCGTGGTCTCAAATCCCCTCGATCGCAAACTCGGGCGCGCCGCTCCACTTGAGTTTCCAGCTCGCGCCCGGACGGACATTCTGGATGATGCCGGGATCGAAGGCAACGAAGCAGCGGCCGCCTTCGTGACGCACCGAGGGGTAGATCAGTCCCCGATGGCCTTCGCGCCGCAGATTCGCGGCCAGCACTTGGCCCGCCGGGTAGCCTTTTACGGGGTCCGGGTCGAGCGCAGGACAGGCGTCATCATGCAGGTCTGGAAAGTCACCGATGAAATCGGCCAGAAGCTCGACATAACGCGCCTCATCCTCGTAGCGGCCGATGAACCCCAGCTCGCGGGTCCGGTGGAAGCCCACTTCCTGCGCACTGGTCAACATGTTCCAGGCGCAATACCAGGCGCCGCGGTCACCGCTGTTGAAGCGGTTGCCGGTTGGCCGTGTATAGGTGAAAGCGGCGTTGATGTGGCTTTGGCCGAACAGCTTGAGGTCCTGCGCACGGCGGGCGAAGGCCAGTTCGCGGCGGTCGAGCGCCGTGCTGCCCTCGCGTTCGGCGATCAGCCGGGCGCTGGTTTCACCCTCGAGCTCGGCGAGGATAGATGCTTCCGCATCACTGTCGACAAGCCCGCGCAGGACGGGCGGCTTGTGATGCGTCTCGGAGATCAGGCGAACCAGCGCACGATCATTGACCGGCGTGATCCTCACACGCCACCCCGGAGCGCGTCGACATAGCTGCGCACGCGCAGGATTTTTGGCAGGCCGCCGGCGATCATCGCATCCACCGGCCGCGCGCCGTCGAACTCCGGTCCCCGATTGGGCAGCTTGACCCACTCACCCGCAATCGGTTCGTTGAAGTAGAGTTCAAGCGACTTGTAGAGGCCGATGAGCGCGCTCAGCCGCAGCATCTGGTCATGCGTCAGATCCCCGGCAAAGCCCGGCCGCTTTGCCCGCTTCCAGGTGGATTCCGACATGTCGGCAAGTGCCGCCGCCTCGCGCAGTGTCAGCGACCAGGCATCGGCAATCCGCGCGAAAGCCTTGAGTCCCACTGCCTGCCGGTCCGGTGCGGCTCGCTCCAGAACAAGGTTTTCCATCAGTCGATCCTAACTTCCTTGGTGACAGTATAATCTCATTTGACCCTGTTTTCAAGTTCATATGACCTTACTGAATCCGCAGAATCAACTTGCCCTCCCCCTTGCCATCGCCGCCAGATTCAGCCTAGATATCCTTATCCCGTTGGGAGAAGCCGGTTCACTCCGGTGCCGAAGGAGCAACCGCCCCGGAAACTCTCAGGCAAAAGGACCAACGGAATACTCGGACTCTGGAGAATGGCGCTTTTTCGCGTCTGCCGAAGGGATAACAATCTCAGGCAAAAGGACAGAGGGGGCTGTTTGAAAGCGTTTGACGCTTGACGATTGGCCCGTGCGCGGTTGACCCCGGCACCTGAGATGGAGATTGCAGCGTGGAGACCCCGGCTGACCTTCTGAAAACACCGCTACATTCCCTGCATCTCGAGCTTGGCGCGCGCATGGCCGGATTTGCCGGTTACGACATGCCGATCCAATACCCGATGGGCGTGATGCAGGAGCATCTGCACACCCGCGCCAATGCCGGGCTGTTCGATGTCTCGCACATGGGGCAGATCCTGATCCGCGCCAAGAGCGGCGACCTGCGCGACGCAGCCCTGGCGCTTGAGACCATCACCCCGGTCGATGTGGCCGATCTGAAGCCAGGCCGCCAGCGCTACGGGCTGTTCACCAATGATCAGGGCGGCCTCGAAGACGATTTCATGGTCGCCAACCGCGGCGACCATCTCTACCTGGTGGTCAACGCCGCCTGCAAGCACGACGATCTGGCCCGCATCAAGGCAGCGCTTTCCGAGACCTGCGAGATCGAGGCCCAGTTCGACCGCGGGCTGATCGCGCTGCAGGGCCCGGCGGCGGAAAGCGTGCTGTCCTCCTATGCGCCGGAAGCCGAAGACATGATGTTCATGGATGTGTCGGAGCTCGACATCGCGGGGGTCCCGGCCGTGGTCTCGCGCTCGGGCTATACCGGCGAAGACGGCTACGAAATCTCGCTGCCCGCCGACGAGACCGACCGCATCGCAAGGCTGCTGCTGGCCGATGACCAGGTCGCACCGATCGGACTTGGCGCGCGGGATTCGCTCAGGCTGGAAGCCGGGCTTTGCCTTTACGGCAATGATATCGACGAGACCACCACGCCGGTGGACGCCAATCTGAAATGGGCAATCCAGAAAGTGCGCCGCAAGGGCGGCGCGCGCGAAGGCGGCTTCCCGGGCGCCGATGTGATCCTCCCCCAGTTCGAGAATGGCGCGAGCCGTATCCGGGTCGGCTTGCAGCCAACGGGCAAGGCCCCGGTGCGCGCCGGTGCCGCGCTGTTTGAAACCGACAGTGGCGGCGAGGCCATCGGCACGGTCACATCCGGCGGGTTCGGCCCAAGCGCCGGCGGCCCTGTGGCGATGGGCTATGTGCCTGCCGCTCTGACTGCCACCGGTACGAAAATCTTTGCCGAAGTGCGCGGCAAGCGGCTGGAACTCGCCGTCGCCGCCCTGCCTTTCGTCCCTTCCACCTACAAGCGTTAAGTCAAGAACAGGAACAGCCCCATGCTCAAATTCACCGAAGACCACGAATGGCTCAAGATCGAAGGCGATGTCGCCACCGTCGGCATCACCGAACACGCAGCCGAGCAGCTGGGCGATCTGGTGTTTGTCGAACTGCCGGAAGTCGGCGCCAAGCTCGACAAGGGCGGCGAGGCCTCGACAGTGGAATCGGTCAAGGCAGCCTCGGACGTCTATTGCCCGCTCGCCGGCGAGATCGTCGAGGTCAACCAGGCGATTGCCGATGATCCGTCGCTGGTCAATTCCGACCCGACCGGGGCCGGCTGGTTCTTCAAGCTCAAGCTCGATGACGCCGGCAGCGCCAACGAACTGATGGATGAAGCCGCCTACACATCGATGATCGGCTGAGACAGACCATGACCATCAAGCTGACCGACTACAATCCCTACGACTTCGCCAACCGGCGCCATATCGGCCCGTCGCCGGCGGAAATCGCCGACATGCTCGAGACCGTCGGGGCGTCCTCGCTCGATGCGCTGATCGAGGAGACCGTGCCGGGCTCGATCCGCCAGGCAGCGCCGCTCGACTTCGGCGATCCGATGAGCGAGCGCGAGGTGCTTGATCATCTGCGGGCGACGGCGAAGAAGAACAAGGTGATGCTGTCACTGATCGGTCAGGGCTATCACGGCACCATCATGCCGCCGGTGATCCAGCGCACCATTCTCGAAAACCCGGCCTGGTACACGGCCTATACGCCGTATCAGCCGGAAATCAGCCAGGGCCGTCTGGAAGCGCTTCTGAACTTCCAGACCATGGTCGCCGATCTAACCGGGCTCGACATCGCCAATGCCTCGCTGCTCGATGAAGCAACGGCGGCTGCGGAAGCCATGGCGATGGCCGAACGGGCCTCGAAATCGAAAAAGAGCGCGTTCTTCGTCGATCATCACTGCCACCCGCAGACCATCGACGTGATCCACACACGCGCCGAGCCGCTGGGCTGGGAGGTCGTCGTCGGTGACCCGTTCACAGAACTGAATCCTGAATCCGTATTCGGTGCCATCTTCCAGTATCCCGGCACGTTTGGCCATGTGCATGATTTCACCGACGTGATCGCAACGCTGCACGCGCACAAGGCGATTGCCGTTGTCGCCGCCGACCCGCTATCGCTGACGCTGCTGAAATCACCCGGCGAAATGGGCGCCGATATCGCCATCGGTTCGATGCAGCGCTTCGGTGTTCCGGTCGGCTATGGCGGTCCGCACGCGGCCTATATGGCGGTCAAAGACGCCTACAAGCGCTCGATGCCCGGCCGCCTGGTCGGCGTGACCGTGGATACCCGCGGCAACCAGGCCTACCGGCTGGCGCTGCAGACCCGCGAACAGCACATCCGCCGCGAGAAGGCGACGTCGAACATCTGCACCGCGCAGGTGCTGCTCGCCGTCATCGCCTCGATGTATGCCGTCTTCCACGGACCGGTGGGCCTCAAGGCGATCGCCGGTCGCATCCACATCAAGGCGGCAACGCTGGCCGCGGGCCTGAAGCAGCTTGATTTCATCATCGATCCGGCGATCTTCTTCGACACCATCACCGTGTTTGCCGAAGGCCGGCAGGCCGAGATTCTCGAAGCGGCCCGGGCCGAGGGCATCAACCTGCGCAAGGTCGGCGACGACCGCATCGGCATCGCGCTCGACGAAGTGTCGCGGCCCGAAACCGTGGAAGCCGTGTGGCGGGCCTTTGGCGGCGATTTGAAGTTCAAGGACATGCTGGCCGAGCCGGTCATCGCCGATCCGCTGGTCAGGCAGTCGCGCTATCTCGAGCACCCGATCTTCCACATGAACCGGGCCGAAAGCGAGATGACCCGCTATATCCGCCGGCTCTCGGACAAGGATCTGGCGCTCGACCGGACCATGATCCCGCTCGGCTCGTGTACGATGAAACTCAACGCGACGGCGGAAATGCTGTCGATCACCTGGCCGGAGTTCGCCGACATCCACCCGTTCGCGCCGGCCGACCAGGCGCTGGGCTACAAGCAGATGATCGATGATCTGTCGGACAAGCTGTGCCAGATCACCGGCTATGACGCGATCTCGATGCAGCCGAATTCCGGCGCGCAGGGCGAATATGCCGGGTTGATGGCGATCCGCGGCTATCACCGCGCCAATGGCGACACCCACCGCCATGTCTGCCTGATCCCGACTTCGGCGCACGGCACCAATCCGGCCTCGGCGCAGATGGCGGGGATGACGGTTGTCGCCGTCGGCACCCGCGAGAACGGCGACATCGATCTAGATGACTTCCGCGCCAAGGCCGAACAGCACGCGGACAATCTCGCCGCCTGCATGATCACCTACCCCTCCACCCACGGCGTGTTCGAGGAGACGGCGGCGGAAGTCTGCAAGATCACCCACCAGCACGGTGGCCAGGTCTATCTCGACGGCGCCAATCTCAACGCGCTGGTCGGGCTGGCGCGCCCGGGCGACATCGGCGCCGATGTGAGCCACCTCAACCTGCACAAGACCTTCTGCATCCCGCATGGCGGCGGCGGGCCGGGCATGGGGCCGATCGGGGTGAAGGCGCATCTGACGCCGCATCTGCCGGGCCATTGCGTCACCGACGGCAAGCCGGGCGCGGTGTCAGCCGCACCGTTCGGCTCGGCCTCGATCCTGCCGATCTCCTGGGCCTATTGCCTGATGATGGGCGGCGAAGGCCTGACCCAGGCGACGAAGATCGCGATCCTGAACGCCAACTACATCGCGGCGCGGCTGAAGGGCGCCTATGACGTGCTCTACACCTCGGCTTCCGGACGGGTGGCGCATGAGTGCATTCTCGACACGCGGCCCTTGGTGCAAAGTGCCGGCGTCACCGTCGATGATGTCGCGAAGCGGCTGATCGATTGCGGCTTCCACGCCCCGACCATGAGCTGGCCGGTGGCCGGCACGCTGATGATCGAGCCTACGGAATCTGAAGTCAAAGCCGAGCTCGACCGGTTCTGTGCCGCGATGCTGGCGATCCGCGACGAGGCATGGGCGATCGAGGACGGGCGGCTCGACAAGGAGAACAACCCGCTCAAGAGAGCACCGCACACGATCGAGGATCTGGTCGGCCCATGGGACCGGCCTTACGACCGCGAGGCCGCCTGCTTCCCGGCGGGCGCGATCCGAAACGCCAAGTATTTTGCCCCGGTCAACCGGGTCGACAATGTCTATGGCGACCGGCACCTGGTCTGTTCCTGCCCGCCGATGTCTGACTACGCTGACGCTGCGGAATAGGCTATTTTCCTGACATTATGAGGCGGCTTTCGGGCCGCCTCTTTTGCATCCGGCCTTACAGATCGCCGGGCAGCGGCACTTTCAGCGCGGTCCGTTGAACCTTCCCCTTTGATCCGGCCCTGGCCACCGTGACAGGCGTGTCCGTCATTTTGCCGGTGGAGGCTTGCAGCTCACTGGGTTTGAGCACTCTGGCGGCAGTGCTCCCAGGGCTTGCGGCTGCCACCTTGGCCGGTTTGCTGACCGTTTTCCTGGCGGCCTTGGCGGGCTTTGCGTCGGCAGCAGCCGGTGCGGCCAGATTGGCAAAGGCCTGACGGGCGGGCACACCGGAGCCCTCGGCAAAGCGCAGCATCTCGATGGTGGCAGTGGAAACCTCGCGCACCCGCACGCCGCTCATCAGCGACACAAGTGCGGCTTCGCTCATCGTCGGATGGCAATAGCGCAATCTCAGTTTCGCGGCATAGCGCTTGCGCGCCAGCTTGCTGAAACCGGTCCGACCGGCGCGACCCAAATCCTCGGCGATCTGCCAGGCAAAGATGCAGGAGCCTCCGCCGGTGCCGCGTCCGATGGCATATCCGAACGGGCCCTGCAGGTTCTGGCCCGGCGCGGGAGACATTGCCATGGCCACGTCAGGCAGCGCGGCGCGCATTTCCCGGATGATCTCGTTGCGGGTCGGCGCCTGGTAATAGGATTTGCCGGAAGACCGTGGAGCAATGGAAACCGAGAGGCTGTTTTCACCCGCCTCGTAGCCCGTATTGGGATAGAGAATGGTCTGGAACACCTGCTCGGGTTTGGACGATTGCCTGACAGCCTCGATGCCGCCAGCTGCCTGCGGCAGATAGGCCGCGGCATATTCCGGCGCCACATCGGCAATCAGCGCCGGCGCCACCGGAGTGACCGAACCGGTATAGATGTCGGGGTCCACCCCGGTTGCGCATCCTGAAGCAGAAAGCGCGAGGGCCGTCATGGCCATGAAACGCGACATCATGGGCGTCATCTTCCCTCTTGTTGGTTGATCACCTCAAGCGCGGCAATCGAGCCGGGGTCACGGATGACCATGTTGAGCTGACGGAATATGGCCTTCGCTTGTGCGGCCTGGCCGAGATGGTAGTGCGCCCAGGCCCGCATCTGGGTGAGGTCGCGGGATTCGGCGACCAGCGACGCACGGGCGTCGAGCGCCGCCAGGGTGCGGCCATACTGCTTGTGATCGAAGGATGAGCGGGCCCGCTGCACATAGATTTCCGAGCGGAGTTCCCGCTCGCGCGCCTCAGACAGCGGCGAAGCGGCAATCAGCGCTTCCGCTTCGTCGGTCAGACGCGCACCGAGCAGCGACAATCCGGCACCGTAGACCGCGTCGCTGCGCACCTGCCCGGATCCCGCCATGGCCCGTTCAAACGAGGACCGCGCCGCGCCGAAGCGCTTCAGGCCAAGCTCGCACCAACCGCGCACGACAGCAATTTCCGGCCTGGCAGCCGCCTGGGCGAGCCTGTCGATCTCGCGCAGGCAGCCAGAATAATTCCTCGCTCCGAAATGGCGGACATAGCTCGACTTGACACCGGCCCTGGGTTCGCCGACCGAGGCGGCCTTGCGTGGTTTCGGCGCCGGGGCCGCTGCGATTTCGGTCCAGACACCGGGATAGATGCCGCCGAACTCGCTTTTCAGGGCGGCATAATCCTTCTTGCGGTCACGCCGCAGCAGGCTGAGCGCCAACCCTTTCAGACGGTCTTCCGATGCCTCCCAGCCGAGGGACTGCCTGAACCAGGCCTCGGCGGCCTCGAACTGGCGCGAGTTGTAGGCGTACCAGCCCAGGATCTCGGCATGATCGGCCGCGCTGGTTTCGAGAATGGCGGTGGAATAGGCGCGGACCACATCCTCGCTGAGCGGACCGGCATCGGGCTCGCCGAAACGCGGGGACAACACGTTCATCAGGAAAACCGGATCGTCGGAGAGATCGGTCAGATGCTCGGCTGCAAACGCATAGGCGCGCTTGTCATCGCCCTGTCGGTCAAGGCTGAGATACATGCCCTTGGCCAGCTCGGGATCGGGGGCCTGCTGCATGGCAAGGGCAAACCACTCTTCGGCCGTGGCAGGTTGTTCGGCCTTGAGGTCATGCCAGCCAAGCAAGGACAGGTCCTCCGGGCTGCGGCTGTTCCTGGCCTCGAGCGCCAGCAACCGCAGCTGGTCCTCGGCAACGGGCGCAGCGCCACTGGAGGCGTTGAATTCCGCGATCTGCTTGCGCGCCACCGCAAGCCGCAGCACCGCCGGGAGCTGGGTGCCCTGTTGCTGCGGCCACAAGGTGGCGGCAAGGATGCGGATCTCGGAGACGGGAAAATCCTTCAGGGCCTTTTGCAGCGTGACGATCAGATGGTCATCCGACAGACGATCGCCCCCCTTGCGGGCCAACAGCCCGCGGAACGCATGGGCCAGGCCTTCCCGGTCTCCGGCAGCCGAGAGCGCGTCAATCCGCATCCAGGCAAGATCAATATCGGTTTCCGTGGCCGGGTCGAGGCCTGCAGAGGCGTCCAGCAAAGCCAGCCAGTCTTCGGCCAGGGCCAGTTCGCTCATCCGCACACGCAGCTTTTTGCGGACCAGTTTGCCCTGGAAATCCGCGGTCGGCGTCCAGCTGGGGTCCTCGGCCCGGCGGCGGATGATCTCCGCGTCGATGCCGGTGAAATCATCGGCAGCGAACATTTCCCACAGGCTGGTTTCATCCGGCGCCACAACGTCGCTGGCGGTGTAGAGATCCTGTGGCGGAATGAAGCCCGGATGCAGGGTCTGGAGGCGTGCGATCTCGGCGTCGACACGCTCCATCTGCCCCTGCCGGACGTAGTAATAGAGCGCCGCGGTTTCGACCGGGTCCAGCTCCGCGCCTTGCACAGCTGGTTGCGCGGTGCCCTCCGGTGCAGGTGCGATCTGCGCCGCAGCACCAGGATAGGCCTGTCCGGGATTGGCGATCAGCAGCCGCGCCGGGTCCTCGGCCGCGGCGGCAGTGATGCCGGCGAGCACCAGCATGCTGGCGCCGCTCACGGCGATGCTCCATGCCCTCATGCGCCGGGCGGGGTGGCAGCTACCGCTGGAGCGGCGGGCAAAACGGTGGCCAAGGGATCTCATTGATCTGACCTCACGCCGGCGCCGGGAACCAGCCGGCCAAGCCAGATGGCGAAAACAGCCATCAGCGCAATCACCAGCACCACATAGATGCGGAAATGATCGGAGAACCACGCGGCGGCGATCCGGCGCAGGTTGCCGGGTCCGTAATCGCTGAGCTTGTGGGCGAAATAGGCTTCGGGCTTGGTGCTGCGGATGGTGTTTGCATCGAGATCAAACACCACGCTTTCGCCTTCGATCCGGTTCCAGACGGCCGGACTGGAAAGCATTTGAGCCACTTCACGCATCTCGAATGCCGTGTCGGCGGTCAGCCACGTGACGACGCCGTCACCGGAGACGTTCGGGCGCTGGGTCAGCACCGCCTTGCGGGCCGGCTCGGCCGGGGCAAGCTGATCGGCCGAGCTCCGGTAGTTCAGCCACTGGCGAAACGACTGGTAAAGCTCGTCCAGCTTGACCGACAGGCCGTCGGAGAAGGTGTTGCCGCCGGGCTGGTCGCGGGTGGTCTGGCGAAAGGCTTCGAGCAAGGCAGATGGATCGCTGGTCACCGCCAGCGGGGTGGCCACAGTCGGCAGATTGATCGCAGAGGTGACGATCGGATCGGCACTCTCGAGAGCAGGGGCGAAATCGATCTGGCCGGACAGTGCTGGAAAGCGGTTCGGTCCAAGCCGGGCCAGTTCATCCGTGGCCTGCCTTGAGGCAACGACCAGGGCGTTGCCTTCCGCGCCGGCTTTCGGCGGCCCGAAGTTGAACTGGGCGAGCAGAGGCGTCTTGGCCGAGTTGCTCATCTTTGCCAGCACGGTCAGCGCGGTCGAGATCGAGCCTGCGTCAGGCTGCAGGACGTGAACATTGACCGCGTTGGTTCCGGCATAGGGATAGGCCGAACCGGCCAGTGCTGCCAGTTCCGGCAGGCGCGCCACCCGCGCCAGCGCCGGGACCCTGATTTCGGTGGTATCAAGCAGGATGAACCGTGGCACGCTGTCGTCGCGTTCTGCAAACACGCAAGCATCATCGGCCGGGCGTTCAAGCTCGGCCAGCAGTTCGATCTGGTTGCGCCCCGGGCGAAAGGCCCTGAGCGGCAGTTCCAGCTTGCGGCCCGAGAACACCTCGCCGCCGGTATCGCGCATCGGCAGGCTCTTGACGATCTGGTCGTTGACGCGAACCAGAAGCTGCGATGTCGGCTTGAGGCCCGGCGATGTTGCGCCATGCAGGGCAAGATCGAGAGTGGCGTATTCGGCCGGATAGAAATCGGCCGGCATCACCATGTCGAAGCGGGTCCGGAACAACCGGCCAGTGAAAGGCGCGGGCACATACCCGGCATCGGCAAGCGTGTAAACGCTGGAGGCTTCGGCGCGAATTTCACCCGAGCGCTGTGCCCGGATACCACTGTCGAAAACCGGCTTGAGCGGGCCCTGAACGGCGTTGAGCACGAGGTTGGGGATCTCGCGGGCATTGGATGCACGCAGAACCACCGTGTGGCGAAGCGGATCCCCGCCGGGCGCCAGCGAAAGCCCATGCGGCGTGTCGCTGCGGATAACCGAAAGCGAGGCCTGGTCATCATCGGAGGCGACCAGCAGATCGATACCCGGGCCTGTGCCTGCTGTTTCAGCCACGGTCACCGAGATGTCGTCGCGATTGAGCGCCAGCGCCAATGTCTGGACCATGGGTGCCGCCCGGTTCAGCGCCGCGGCGCCTGAGCCCCGGGGCAGAACCAGCCGCAGATCTGTGAGGCCGCGGGCGTCGCGGCCGACCTTTCGGAGGCTGGCAAAACCATTCGATCCCTGGGCCGAATGAGGCCGGAAGCCCGAAGTCTGTTCGTCAAGTTCGGTCCAGAGCTCGTAGGTTGCTTCCATCGAGCAATCGACCCGGTGCTGCTGCACCGCCCGCAATTGCACTTCATTGACACCGGCACGGAGGGTGGAAGTCGGCACCGCAATCGTTTGCGTGCTGAATCCCGACGGCGAACGGACCGGGAAATTGCCGACCGGCGCGCCATTGACCATCACCGACACCACCGAGGTCTCCGGCATCACCGACACGGCGTTGCGGTAGGCCAGGACCAGGTCGCCACCGGCAGCGACGCTCCGGGGATCGAGCAAGAAGGTCAGGTTGACGACATCGTCTTCACCTTCGAAGCGGAGGGTCGATTTCGACTGTTCAAAGGCGGTCAGCGTCGGGTCACGGGTGAGTGCAGCAGCGAGGGCCTCGCTTGGACGGGTCGACAGAATGGTGCTTTGCCCGAGGCCTTCGAGGGAGACAACGGGACTTTTGACCTGCGGCTCCGACAACAGGCTTTGCGCCATCGCGGCCGGGGCGACAGGGGCGGCCAAAGCAACGATCGTGATCAGCGAGGAAAAGACCTTATGCATGTAACCGGACTCCCTCGGCTGCCAATTCCAGCTGCGCGGCCTTTTCCATGGCCGGGGTGTTGGGGCTGACGCTCATCGGCGCGTCGGCAAAGGAGGGAAGTTTTCCGGCGCGCCCGAGCCCGAGCAGGTATCCGGCCGCCCTGAAGGATTCGATGAAACTCCAGCCGGCAAAACGCAGCGTTCCACGCACGATATCCAGACGCACCTGGCGACGGCTGATACGCTCCTGCAGCGGTTTCTGATCCGCATACATGATTTCGGCAATGGCCATGAAGGTCTGCGGGTTGCGTTCGGGGAAGGCAAAGCCATAGACCTCGGCACCGTCGATCTGGCGGATCGAGCGGATGGTGACCTGGAACGGCACCGGCCGGCCCGCGCGGCGAACCTCGATCTCGCCGGACCAGTCGGACCGGGGGTCGAGGTCGGGCCGCTTGTCGGGGAACTGGACCGAGACGCCGCCGCTTGAGGCATCAAGCAGGATCACGTCCCAGGTGTTGCCGCCCTGCCGCAGCAGGCCGTGGCGCCGGATCGGAAGGCGCTGGTTGCGGCGCAGTTCGCGGCGCTCGGCAACCACGCCCAGACCGGCGGCGGCCAGGAAGAGGTTGAGGAAGTTCCACATCGCCACGATCAACAGCAGATCGGATGCCACCGGCTCGGTGGCCAGACGCCACATCGCGTAGGCGGCGGCAGCAAGCAGCACGAAGAAGATGACAAAATAGGGCGTCGAGATGGCCGAGAGACCATTGCTGTCGAGCGTCTGCCCCTTGGCGGTGACGTTAAAGGTCGGCTTGCGCGGATTGCGGATCACGCTGACGATCGAGCCGACCAGCATCACCGACTGGACATATTCGTAGAGCTCGGACACCCAGGGCCAGCGGACCTTGCCGTAGAGATAGCTCTGCATGGCGAAGGAGGCGATCAGGTAGGTCAGCGCATAGGCGCCGAACTCCTGGATATTGGCCTGATAGATCTCCAGCGAAAAGAAGATGTAGAGCAGCGGCGAGAGCATGAAGGCCATGCGCGAGAGCGGAAACAGCCAGAACAGGTTGATGCCGGCATAGCAGATGCGCTGGCCCATGGTCAGGCCCTTGGCAAGGAACGGCCGTTTCAGGATCAGGATCTGCAGCATGCCCTGGCACCAGCGGGCGCGCTGGCCGATGAAGGCCACGAAGGTTTCCGGCTGCAGCCCGGCGATCAGCGGCTTGTCGACATAGAGCGAGTGCCAGCCCTTGGCATGCAGGCTGAGCGCGGTTTCGCAATCCTCGGTGATCGACTGGCCCGAGAAGCCGCCGGTGGTTTCAAGCGCCTTGCGGCGCAGCACCGCGGCCGATCCGCAGAAGAAGGAGGCGTTCCACTTGTCGAGCCCGCGCTGCAGCACCGAGTAGAACATCTCGTTCTCCGAGGGCATCGCAGCAAAGGTCTTGAGGTTCTTCTCAAGCGGGTCGGGATTGAGGAAATAATGCGGCGTCTGCACCAGGAAGAGCTTCGGATCCTCGCGGAAGAAGCTCACGGTTTCCTTGAGGAATTCGCGCACCGGGGCGTGGTCGGCGTCAAACACCACGACCAGCTCGCCCCTGGAGACCCGCAAGCCGTCATTGAGGTTGCCGGCCTTGGCGTGGTCGTTCTTCTTGCGGGCATGGTAGTTGACGCCCATGGCGCGGCAGAGCGCCTTGAGCTGCTCATGGCGGCGCGTGGCCGCAAGTGCCTGGGCGGGATCCTTGTGCCTGCGCTTTTCCTCGGTGCCCCCGTCGTCGAGCAGCCAGATCGACAGCTTGTCGCGCGGGTAGATCATCGACTTGGCCGCAGCGAGCGTTGCCGCAAGCAGTTCGGGATCCTCGTTGTAGCTGGGGATCAGCACGTCGACGGTGGGCAGTTCCTCGAGCGAGCGAACCTTCGGCGCAACCCGCTTGATCGGGTCCGCGAGCATGAAGAAGCTGACCGCCAGCATGACAAGGCAGTACATCTCGGCGAGGTAGAGCAGCAGGCCGGGGATGAAATCAAGCGGATCAGAGATCGATGGCAGGGTCTCGGTCGTGCGCCAGTATGCGTAGCGCAACGCCAGCACCGCACAGAAGACAAAGGTAATGAAACGAAAGACGGTGTTTTCCGGCCGGGTCATGCCGAAGAACATCATGCCAAGAGCAGCAAGGCTCAGAACCAGTTGCGCCTGAAGGCTCAGAGGCAACCACATAATGGCCAGCCCAAGGAGACCGGCTGGCACAGCAGCCCATTTCGTGCACGTCATGTGCCTACTCCACAGATCAATTGCTTCCTCGCATCATGCGGAAAGCACTTCGAGATGTGGCGAAACTAGGAGGCGCTGGTTCACAAATTGCTAATAAAGCATTTTCCCTTATTTATTTGAAACCCATGGTTAATGATGGGTTTAACGCCTTTGTTTCGGCGTCGTTGCGGCCGCTGCCGTGATGGCATGCAATCTCGGCTTCCGGTGAATGGAGAACCAGGGCGATACGGTTCCCGAGCTCTTTCTCTTGATGAATGAATATTCATTCACTATACATATTTGTCTGACAGGAAGGGTGATCCGGTTCGCTGCGTGGACGCGTACGGGATTACGAAAACCTCAATCGCGTTTACGTGCATGGATATCCGAGGACAGTTTGATGGACGCCCCTGCAGCCAATCCCGTGACCACCGCCGCCAGCGATCGCGCGTCGGATATTCTTGACAAGGTCAAGTCGGTGTTTGCCCTGAACGGCTTCGAGGGCACCTCGATGCAGGATCTGGCGCAGGCGACGCAGATGAGTGTCGGCAATTTCTACCGCTACTTCCCTTCCAAGGCCGCCATCATTACCGCGCTGGTCAAACGCGACCTCGAGGAAATCGAAGCTCTGTTCGATGCCGTCCGATCCGCGGAAGATCCTGGTGCAATGTTCATGACGCTGTTGCGTCATGATATCGAGACCCTGCCGTTTGAGAAGGCGGCACTGTGGAGCGAGGTGCAGGCCGCCTCCTACCGCTGTCCGGAAATCACCGCGCTGATGCGCACGATGGACGAGACGGTGCGAAGCAACGTTGTCGTCGCACTTGTGCGCATTCACGGCGACGACAGCCCGGAGGCCCGGGAAATCTTCGAAACGCGAGCACAGCTGCTGATGGCGCTGGTCCACGGATTTGCCCAGCGCAAATACTGTGCCTGCGAAACCGCAGATCCTGCAAAGACTGCAGCCTTTGCAGGGCTTGTGCTGTCAACGCTTCACGACACCATTTTCGCTTCTCCCAGCAAACCCGCCAAATGACCGGAACCGCCATGCGCCCTACCCTTGTTTTTGCTCTCCCCCTCCTCTGCGCCATGGCGCTGCCGGCGGGTGCAGTGGATGCAGAGAAAGCTCCATCAAACGGCAGTCTTGCGCCCGCGATCATTGCGGTGAGAGCCGAGAAAGCCCCGATCACCGACCGGGTGCTGTCCAACGGCATGATCACTGCGCGCGAGGAGGTGCTGGTGGCGCCGCAGGTCGAAGGTCTGGCGATCGAAAGCCTCGAGGCCGATATCGGTGACCAGGTGGAAGCCGGCTCCGTGCTGGCCACGTTGTCGAAGGATCAGCTGATCCTGCAGCGCAGCCAGCTCGACGCGAACCGGGCCAAGGCCATGGCGGCGATTGCCCAGCTTGAGGCGCAACTGGCCGAGGTTCAGTCCAACACCCGGGAAACGGTGAAAGCCAGTGAACGGGCCAGACAGCTCGCCGCCCAGGGCACCTATTCCACCGTGCAGGCGGAACAGGCCGAAGCCCAGGCGACAGCGGCTGAGGCGCGGGTCCGTTCGGTCGAGGAATCGATCAAGGTGGCACAGGCCGACATCGCCGTGATCGACGCCCAGATGAAGGATATCGAGCTGCGCCTGGCGCGCAGCGAGGTCAAGGCGCCGGTCTCGGGCATCGTTTCGGCGCGGGGCGCGCGGATCGGTGCCATCGCCAGCGCTAGCGCGGGACCGCTCTTCACCATCATCCGGGATGGCGAACTGGAACTGCGCGCCGATATCGCCGAAGCTGACATGCACCGCGTTGAAGAAGGCCAGACCGTGCTGATCCACCTCATCGGCGCGGAGGCCTCGGTCGAGGGCACCATAAGGCTGGTCGAACCGACCCTGAACACGACGACACGTCTGGGCATGGCCCGCATCGAGATTGCCGATGGCGCAAATCTTCGCGCCGGAATGTTCGCGGATGCGGAGATCATCGTGGCAAGCCGGGAGGCCGTGACCGTGCCGGTGACATCGGTCAACATGACCCGCAACAGTGCCGACGTTCTCAGGATCGAGGACGGCATTGCCAAGCGCACCTCGGTCACCACCGGCATTCGCGAGGGTGGCCAGGTGGAAATCGTCGAGGGACTGGCCGAGGGCGACCTGATCGTCGCCAAGGCCGGCGCTTTCGTACGCGACGGCGACCGGATCACGCCGGTGGAAGAAACCGACAGCGGCGAAGCTGCCGCGATGACCGAGTGAGGCACCCGAGATGAACTTTTCCGCCTGGGCCATTCGCAACCCGATCGCGCCAATCCTGGCATTCGCGCTGCTGACGATCGTCGGCATCCAGTCCTTCTTCACCCTGCCGATCACACGGTTTCCCAATATCGATGTGCCGCTGGTGGCAATTACCGTGGTGCAATCGGGCGCCGCGCCTTCCGAAATGGAAGCCCAGGTCACGAAGGAAATCGAGGATGCGGTCGCCGGCATCAACGGCGTCGATGACATCGGCTCCACCGTGTCCGACGGCATTTCGACCACGACCGTGATCTTCAGGATGGAAGTGCCGACCAACCAGGCGGTGCAGGACGTCAAGGACGCCATTGATGGCGTCCGCGGCGATCTGCCGGCCTCGGTGGAAGAGCCGATCGTCACCCGCGTGGATGTCGAAGGCCAGGCGATCATGACTTTCGCGGTGCATGCACCCGACATGACGCTCGAGGAAGCCTCCTGGTTCGTCGATGACACCATCAAGCGGGCGCTGCAGGGCCAGCGCGGGGTCGGCAAGGTCGACCGTCATGGCGGGGCGGACCGGGAAATCCGTGTCGAACTGGACCCGGCACGTCTTGATTCCTATGGCATCACCGCAGCCGATGTGAACCGGCAGCTGCGCGCCACCAATGCCAATCTCGGCGGCGGCCGCGGCGAGGTCGGTGCCCGCGAACAGGTGATCCGGACGCTTGGCGACGCCCAGAACGCGGCGTCGCTGGAAAAAACCACCATCGCCCTGCCGAACGGACGTTTCGTCCGGCTTGGTGAATTGGGCACGGTGCAGGACACCTATGAAGAGCTGCGCTCCTTCGGACGTTACAATGGCGATCAGGTGGTGTCGTTTGCCGTTTTCCGCTCGAAGGGCGCCAGCGAGATCTCGGTCTCCGAAGTGGTGAACGAAACGCTGGACGAGATCCGGGCCGAGTACCCGAATGTCGAACTGGTTCCCGTCGATGACACCGTGTTCTTCACCTATGGCAACTACGAATCTGCCCTGCACACGCTGGTGGAAGGCGCGTTGCTGGCGGTTCTGGTGGTGTTCCTGTTCTTGAGAAACTGGCGCGCCACGCTGATTGCGGCGGTGGCGCTTCCCTTGTCGGCAATCCCGACATTTTACGTCATGGACCTGCTAGGGTTCTCGCTCAACCTGGTCAGCCTGCTGGCCATCACGCTGGCGACCGGCATTCTGGTCGATGATGCGATCGTGGAGGTGGAAAACATCTCGCGGCATATCCGCATGGGCAAGACGCCTTACCGGGCGTCCGTCGAGGCGGCGGATGAAATCGGGCTGGCGGTGATCGCCACCACCTTCACCATCATTGCAGTCTTCGTGCCGGTGTCGTTCATGCCCGGCATTCCGGGGCAGTATTTTATCCAGTTCGGCATGACGGTCGCCGTCGCGGTGATGTTCTCGCTGCTGGTCGCACGGCTGATCACGCCGATGATGGCCGCCTATCTGATGCGCGACAGCGATGCGCATGAAGAGACCGAGGGCGGCGGGCCGATCATGCGCGGCTACACCTGGCTGATCTCCAAGACCTTGCGCTGGAAATACACGACCCTGCTTGCAGCCATCGGTTCGCTGGTGGTCGCCGTCTATTTCCTGATGCAGGTGCCGGGTTCGTTCCTGCCGCCTGATGACGTCTCGCGCGTCAGCATCAGCGTGGAGCTGCCGCCAGGTGCAACGCTCGAAGATACCGATCGCACCACCGAAGCCATGCGCCAGATCATCGCCGGCATCGACGATGTCGAAAACGTCTTCGTTCTTGGCGGCAGCTCGCCCAAGGGCGAGGTCGATATCCGCCGCGCCTCGATTTCCGTGCTGCTGGAAAAGATCGAACACTCGATCGTCAAGAAAGTGGTCAACGGGCTGGCGGACGCGGTTCCGTTCATCTCGGAGTCCCTGCCGCGCATGGAAGTGCTGGGCCGTGTCCGCTCGCAGGCGGAGATTGAAGCCGAGATCTTCGACAAGCTGGCGGTCATTCCCGATATTCGCGCCTACAAGCTCAATGACCGGGGCGAACGCGACCTGACCTACAACGTGATTTCGAATGACGATGCGGCAATCGACCGGGCCGTCGCCATTCTCGAGCCGAAACTCAAGGCCGAAAATGTGCTGTCCAGCGTAAGTGTCTCGGGCTCCCTGCCCCGCCCGGAAGTCCAGATCCGGCCCCGGACCGAGGAAGCTGCACGGCTCGGCGTGACCACGGCGCAGATTGCCGAAACCGTGCGCGTCGCCACCATCGGCGATGTCGATGCGGCGCTGGCCAAGATCTCGCTCGACAACCGCCAGATCCCGATCCGGGTGCAGCTCGACCCGGTCTATCGGGCCGATATCGACCGGATCGGCAATCTGCGGGTAGCGACCTCAAAGGGCGTGTCGGTGCCGCTGAAGACCGTGGCCGACATCATCATCACGCAGGGTCCCTCGACCATCAAGCGGTTCAACCGCGAGCGGCAGGCAACCATCGGCGCCAGCCTGCCGATCGGCGTGGCGCTTGATACGGCCAAGAACCGGTTCAACGAGATCGTCGCCAGCACCGAGCTGCCCGCCGGCGTGCAAGTGCTCGAGGCAGGTGACGCGGAAGTCCAGGCGGAAATGCAGGAAAGCTTCCTCAACGCCATGCTGATGGGGCTGATGCTGGTGCTGACGGTGCTGATCCTCTTGTTCAAGGACGTGATCCAGCCCTTCACCATCCTGTTCTCGCTGCCGCTGGCCATCGGCGGTGTCGCCGCAGGCCTGATCCTGACCAACAACGCCATGTCGATGCCGGTGCTGATCGGCATCCTGATGCTGATGGGGATCGTCACCAAGAACGCCATCCTGCTGGTCGATTTCGCCGTCGAGCTGATCCGCTCGGGCCGTGAACGGGTGGGCGCGATGATCGAAGCCGGGCAGAAGCGTGCACGGCCGATCGTGATGACCTCGATCGCCATGTCGGCCGGCATGCTGCCCAGCGCGCTCGGCGTCGGCGAAGGCGGTTCGTTCCGCGCGCCGATGGCGATTGCGGTGATCGGCGGGATCATCGTCTCGACGGTTCTCAGCCTCGTGGTGGTGCCGTCGTTCTTCCTGATCATGGATGATCTGTCGCGACTGCTGAGCCGCATCTTCAGCCGCTTCGTTGGTCCCAAGGAAGAGGAGATCGAGGTGCTGGAACCCGAAGCGATGACCGTCGCCATCGGCGAAAACAGCGAAGAGATCGCCGAGCTGCGCGCGCGTCTGGCGCAGCTTGAGGGCCAGGCCGGGGGCAGCCGGCCAAAGCTGGTGGTGACACACCAGGCAGCCGAATAGACAAAAGGCCGGGGCCCCATCAGCCCCGGCCTTTCTCATTCAGGCAAGGATACAATCAGACGCCCAGAAACTCGGTCTCGACCTCGCGGGTCAGGCCCTCGGGTGTGCCGGTCCAGGCGGTCTGGCCGCGGGCCAGGATGACACAGCGATCAGCGACAGCACGCAGCTCGGAGAAGCCCTTGTCGATGACCAGGATCGACTGCCCGCCCTGTTTCAGCTTGGCAATCGCCGCCCAGATCTCCTGACGCACCACCGGCGCAAGACCTTCCGTCGCCTCGTCGAGGATGAGCAGCCGCGGGTTGGTCATCAGTGCGCGCGAAATCGCCAGCATCTGCTGTTCCCCGCCCGACAGCGTAGCGGCACTCTGGCTCATGCGTTCGCCCAGCCGTGGAAACAGCTCCGTGACCTTGTCGATGTCCCAGGGGCCGGAGCGGGCCGAGGCCATCAGGTTCTCGTTGACGGAGAGATTGGCGAAACAGCGCCGGCCTTCCGGCGCAAGGCCGATGCCCAGCCGCGCCGCCTTAAACGAGGGCAGCACCGAAAGATCCTTGCCGTCGAAGCGGATCTCGCCGCGGGTGCTGCGCAGCATGCGGGTGATCGAGCGCACGGTGGTGGTCTTGCCCATGCCGTTGCGGCCCATCAGCGCCACCAGCTCGCCCTCGGCGATCTCCAGATCAACGCCGAACAGGGCCTGCGAGGCGCCGTAGAAGGCTTCGAGCTTGCCGACTTGCAAAAGGCTCATGCCGCGTCCTCCCCGAGATAGGCGGTGCGGACTTCCGGATGATTGCGGATCTCGTCGGCGGTGCCGCGGGCAATGATCCGGCCCGAGACCAGAACCGAGATACGGTCGGCGAGCTGGAAGACGGCGTCCATGTCATGCTCGATGAGCAGGATCGGTGCTTCGGTCCGCAGCTTGTCGAGAAAGCCGATCAGCTTGGCCGAGCCTTCCTGACCAAGCCCCGCCATTGGTTCGTCCATCAGGAAGATGCGCGGCTGCATGGCCAGCGCCATGGCGATTTCCAGAAGCCGCTTTTCGCCGTGCGAGAGTTCGCTCACGCGGACAGCAGCACGGTCGCTGAGGCCAACCCGGTCGAGCGCCCCCATCGCCTCGCCAATCAATGCCTTGTCGCTTGAGACCTGGCGGAGAAAACCGAACACGGATCTCTGCCTTGCCTGGGCTGCGAACATGACATTGCCGCGGGCCGAGAATTCCGGGATCAGCGAGGAGACCTGGAAGGTCCGGGTCAGGCCGAGGCGGGCGCGGGCAATCTGGTCGAGATCGCTGATCTCGCGGCCATCAAAGTGGATAGAGCCCGCATCCGCCGGCAACTCACCGGCGACAAGCTTGATCAGGCTGGATTTGCCGGCGCCATTGGGGCCGATCAGGGCATGGATCTCGCCGGGGCGCAGGTCGAGATCAACGCCATCGGTCACTTTCAGCGCGCCGAAGGATTTGCTCAGGCTGGAGAGTTTCAACACCGGTTCAGTCATGACGCACCCTCCCCGCCACAAGGCCTATGAACCCGCCTCTGGCGAACAGCACCACGGCCAGCAGTGCCGCGCCGAGGAAGAACTGCCAGTGGGTGGTGAAGCTGCCGAACAGATGCTCGAACAGCACGAACAGGCAGGCGCCGACGACCGGGCCGAACAGCCGCGCCACGCCGCCCAGAATGATGAAGACCATGATCTCGCCCGAGAGATGCCAGGACATCATGGTCGGGCTGACAAAGCGGTTGAGATCCGCATAGAGCGCACCGGCCAGCCCGGTGATCATGCCGGAGATGACAAAGGCCGCGAGCTTGATCCGGTAGGGCGAAAGCCCGAGGGCTGCGACGCGGCCCTCGTTCTGGCGCACCGCCTGAAGCGCGATGCCGAAGCGAGCGCCGGTCATCCGCCACTGGGCAACAAGCACCAGCATCAGCACTCCGTAGCAAAGCAGGAAGAAATCCAGCGGGCGAAGCGTGTTGATGCCGGGAAAGGCATTCCGCACATAGATCGACAGGCCGTCCTCGCCGCCATAGGCGGGCCAGGAAATGGCGAAATAGTAGATCATCTGCGCAAAGGCCAGCGTGATCATGATGAAGTAGACGCCGGATGTGCGCAGGCTGAGCGCACCGATGAACAGTGCCGCCAGCCCGCTGACAACTATCGCCACCAGCCACAGCACCAGCATCTGGTTGGTGCCGTTGATCAGGAACGGCGCGGTCATCAGCGGCTCGTAGTTCTGGTGATGACTTGCCAGGATACCCACGGCGTAGCCACCGAGGCCGAAGAAGGCGGCATGGCCGAAGGAGACCAGACCTCCAAGCCCCAGCGCGATGTTGAGGCCGACACCGGCGAGCGCCAGAATGGTGGCGCGGGTGGCCAGCGTGACGAGGAAGGGCTCATCGGCGAAATGCGCGATCAGCGGCCCGCCAAGCAGGATCAGCGCCAGCAGGATGTTGAGACGATGTTCGGTAATCAGATCACGCATTGGCTGGAAACAACCCCTTTGGCTTGAACACCAGCACGACGGCCATCAGCAGGTAGATCAGCATCGAGGCCAGCGCGGAACCGACGCCGCGGGCAGCGGAGGCTTCCATGACGCCGGACAGCAGCGTGGGCAGCAGGAAACGGCCGAGCGTGTCGACCAGGCCGACAATCAGGGCCGCCACCAGCGCGCCGCGGATCGAGCCGATGCCGCCGATGACGATGACGACAAAGGCCAGGATCAGAACCGGCTCGCCCATGCCGATCTGCACCGACTGGATGGCGCCGATGAGAGCACCGGCGAAACCGGCAAGTGCTGCGCCGAGCGCAAAGACCACGGTGTAGAGAAAACGGATATCGACGCCGAGTGCGGCGATCATTTCGCGGTCGGCTTCGCCGGCGCGGATCTGCATGCCGAGCCGTGTCTTGCTGATCAGCAGCCCAAGGCCTGCGGCCACGACCAGGCCGGCAATGATGATCGCCAGACGGTAGGCCGGATAGGGCAGATCGCCGGGCAGCATCACCGGGCCGGACAGAAAGACCGGCGGGTCGAGATAAAGCGGGAAGGAGCCGAAGATGAAGCGGACGGCTTCGGAAAACATCAGCACCAGCGCGAAGGTGGCCAGCACCTGATCGAGATGATCGCGGTCATAAAGCCTGCGGATCACCACGATCTCGACCAGCGCACCAGCAGCCGCGGCCGCGATCAGGCTGGCGATCAGACCGAGCCAGAAAGACCCGGTCCAGGCAGCGACTGCGGCGCAGACGAAACCGCCGACCATGAACAGCGAGCCATGGGCGAGATTGATCAATCCCATGACCCCGAAAATCAGGGTCAGGCCGGCCGCCATCAGAAACAGCATGACGCCAAGCTGAAGGCCATTGAGGATTTGTTCGAGAAAAAGGGCGACAGTCATCGTCTACCGGCTCGCACTCTCGCGCCGCGCATTCGGATGAATGCCAGAGGGCGCAGTAAGCATTTTGGTCACAACAGGACCATCAGTCCGGGCGGAGCACGTGGCCCCGCCCGGCGCTGATGAGCTGATTACATCTTGCAGTCGGCCGCGTAGGCGTCAGCATGATCTTCAAGCGCAACGCCCACCATCTTGTTGGTGTAGACGTCGCCTTCCTTGATCACTTCCCGGACATAAATGTCCTGGATCGGATGGTTGTTGTTGCCGAACTTGAAGTCACCGCGGGTCGACTTGAAGTTGGCGGCCTTCAGGGCTGCGCGGAACGCATCCTTGTCGGAGATCGACGCGGTCTCCATGGCCGAAAGCAGCAGGTTGGCGGTGTCGAAACCCTGGCTGGCATAGAGCGAAGGCAGACGGCCATATTCGGCTTGGAAGCTTTCCACGAATGCCTTGTTGGTTTCGTTGTCGATGTCCTTGGACCACTGCGAGGTGTTTTTGACGCCAAGAGCAGCGTCGCCGACGGCCTGCAGGATGGCCTGGTCAAAGGAGAAGGCCGGTCCGAGCAGCGGTACGTCAACACCGGCGCCGGCATATTGCTTCATGAAGGCGATGCCCATGCCGCCGGGCAGGAAGAAGAACACGTTGTCAGCGCCGGACGCGCGGATTTCGGCGATCTCGGCTGCGTAATCGGTCTGGCCGAGCTGGGTGTAGATTTCCTTGACCACTTCACCCTTGAAGAAGCGCTTGAAGCCGGTCAGCGCATCCTTGCCGGCCGGATAGTTCGGCGCCAGAATGAAGCTCTTCTTGAAATCTGCGGAAGTGGCGTAGGCGCCCATGGCTTCGTGCAGGTTGTCGTTCTGCCAGGCGACATTGAAGTAGTTGGCGTTGCAGCCTGCACCTGCAAGTGCCGATGGACCGGCATTGGGCGACAGATAGATCTTGTCCTGGGCGACGGCGCCCGGAATGACGGCCATGGCCAGGTTGGACCAGATGATGCCGGTCATGACGTCGACCTTGTCGGACTGGATCAGCTTGTCGGAGAGCTGAACCGCGAGATCGGGCTTGCGGGCGTCGTCTTCGATGATCAGTTCGACATCGGTGTTGCCCGACTGCTTCAGCGCCAGTTCGAAGCCGTCGCGGACGTCGATGCCGAGCGATGCTCCGCCGCCCGAGAGCGTGGTGATCATGCCGACCTTGACCGGCTCGGCAGCAGCCATCGATACACCGGCCAGCAGCGACGCAGCCGTCGCCAATCCCATAAATGTCTTTTTCATTGGTTTTCCTCTCTGTTTTTGATGCAGCGCCGGCCTTGTTGGCGGTCCGGTCACTGCAGCTTCATCCCCTTCGGGCGAATGATCCAGGCTGCGCCCCACTGCAAAAAATGAGTGACAGGCCTGTACGCATCGTCTTCGAGCATTGGAGCAAGGCAGCATTGAATGTCAACGCGCGAGGCTCCAATCATCGCCATTGCGGTTGAGCTTATCAGCCGGTTTGAAGAATTCCAGTACTTTTTTTAAGCTTAAAATAAATTGCCCGCGATTGGCTCTTGCGCCGGCGTCCCGGGCGTGGTTCCAAGGTGGAAACCGTCATTCCCTCTCAGGGACAGAAGGAGACCGACGATGCAGTGTTTTTTCGTGGAGTTTCAGTGCAAGCTCGGCCAGGCCTATGCCGTTGCCGATGAAATCGCCAATCGCGAGATTGCCTCCGAGATCTATTCCGTCAGTGGCCAGTTCGACCTGATGGCGAAATTCTACATCGAGGATGATGTCGATATCGGTCGCTTTGTCGCCGACAATATCCACACCGTGCCGGGCGTGGAACGCACCCACACGATCCTGACCTTCAAGGCATTCTAAGCCCGTATTTTCCGCTTGCGCAGCGCGAAGAGTGCCCAGCCGGAGTCGCCGCAAACCTGGACAAAACCAGCCTCGGCGAAGATGTGACCCGAATGAAACTGATCAAGCCCAGCATGGATCATCTTCCGGCCTATGCTGGTGCGCTGAAGAGAGGCTGGTCACCCGACAATCTGAGAGCAGAAGCGGCGCAGGAACAGCTTGCAAGGATCGCCAGCGACGCGGCAACATTCGTCTCGGATCTGGATGATCCCGGCGCGAAGGCGGGGCCTGTCAAACTGCCGGACGGATCAGAAGTCCCGCGTCTGCCAAGCCTTCGACGCTGGCTGTGGGACACCGGATTTTGTGGTCACATCGGCTTGCGCTGGAAGCCCGGAACCGAGGATCTGCCGCCCACCTGTTCCGGGCACATCGGCTATTCCGTCGTGCCGTGGAGACAGGGAGAGGGATTGGCAACCGCTGCACTGACCGGCATTTTTCCGGAGGCGAAAGCGATTGGCCTCAAGCATCTGGATATCGCGACCAGCCCCGAAAATCCCGCTTCGATCCGGGTTATCGAAAAGTCTGGCGGAACATTGCTGCGGCGTTACACCGCCGACAAATCGCTGGGCGGGCATGCAACACTGCTGTTTCGGGTTTCACTGGCCGACTGACCGCGGGTTCTGGTCATCCCGTCGTGACATGAGCGAACAAGCACAGCGCAATCGTTACAGGCTTTGTCTGGCGGAGAATCGGGAAAAGAAATGGTACGATTGGGTGGGTTCGAACCACCGACCTCCGGATCCACAATCCGGCGCTCTAACCAGCTGAGCTACAACCGCACTCGAACGGCCAACGATTTCGAAAGCCGTGTTATGGCGCTCACATACTGTCCGCGGGTGATTTTTGCAAGAGGTCTGACGACAGTTTTCACAGTTTCACCGGACACAAAAGCGGATAACCGGCCTGTCATCTGATGGTGCGCGAAACAGCAAAAAGGCCGGGCACCAGGGCCCGGCCTTTTCTCAATTCAATCCGTAACGGATCAGCCTGTAGGGGATCAGGCAGCCTTGATTTCGCTCATCGCCTTTTCGGCAACGGCCTTGGTGGGCTTGGAAACATCTTCGGCAACCTTGCGGGCGGCTTCCTGCATGGTCTTGGCCTGGTCTGCCATCATTTCAGCCTGCTTGCGGAAGAAGCCGGTCTGAAGTTCGATCATCTGGGCGACCGACTTGACGCCAAGCAGGGCTTCCATGTGCGACAGCGAGTGCTCGACATTGCCGCGGGCGGCGTCGATTGCCTTGAGGCTCAGCTCAACGGTGCCGGCCTGTGCGGTTTCGAGTGTTGATTCCATCGCCTTGGTCGCGTCTTCTGCAACGGTCTTGGCCTTTGCATAGGCTTCCTTGGTCTGGTTGACCGACTTGTCAGCCATTTCACGATAGCCGTCGGTCATCTTGGAGACATCAAATGTCGGGAATTCAAATACGTCTGCGGATGCGGTGGTCTTCTTGGTCGCCATGTCACTTCTCCTTGAAGTTTCAGAGGGACCGCTCGTGGCCCCGTTTCGGTTTCGCGGATTGTATAACACAGCTTATTGTGCAGTGCAACATATTTGGTGCAACGCAGCGCGCGTTAACCGTTTCAAGACAAATGATGGCGCCAGGAGCCGGGTTTGCTGGACCGTCGGCAGCTCGAAAGCTATTAATAAAACCTTAATTCCCCCTCATGCAGGGGCTATTCTGGCCAAAACTGGATGACCACCTATGCCGGCACACCATTATCCGTTCATCGAGCTTGCTGTTCACGCTGCCGTGCGCGACCATTTCGCCAAGGGCGATGCCGTTGCCGTGCTCAGCCGGGATCTGGGCGAGGTGCTGTGGGCCAATGGCGCTGCGGCGCAGCTGTTCGGCTTTTCCAACATCTATGACGTCCTGGACGAAGGCTTTGGTGGCCAGCGCGCAACCCGGCGGCAGATCGAAAGCGCGGTCAGCGGCCTTGGCCGAACCGGCAAGCCGCAGAATTTCATGATGCGGGCGTCCAGCGGATTTTCGCGTTCAATGGCGTCTGCAACGCTTGAAGAATTTACCCTGCCCGACGGTGCACAGGCCTTTTTGCTGACCAGCAGCCAGGCTGGCCAGGTGCTGGCGCCCGGCGCGCGGGCCCGAAAGATCATCGCAGGGTTTGAAGGCACCGGTACCCATGTCGCGGTTCTCGACAAGGATGGCCAGGTGCTCGCCGCTTCCAGCACGTTTGCCGACCTGGGCCTTGCCGGCAGCGATATCGACCGGATGGTGGCGGATGTCACCGGCGCCGCCGACCGCCTGGTCAAGCGGATGACCGCCTCGCCCATCGGCGCGATGCCGACAGCCATCGGCCGGCTGGCCGATGATCCGGCGCTGCATCTGCTGTTTGCCGTCGAACCCGCGCCGGTGGAGGACACAGACGCGGACGCCATAACGGCTCCAGCGACCGCCAACCCAATCGCCGCCGATGCCGGTACAGAAACAGAACCGGAAGCCGCCTCCTCCGAGCCGGCGTCCGAGGTTTCGTCCGGGCCCGAACAAGAGGCTGAGACAGCGGATGGCTCGACCGGCGCAGATGCCCCCGTCGAGACCGCGGAGCCGGATGACAAGGCGCCCGAAACCGCGGTGCCGGCGGATACAGCGACCGAATCCCCGAAGCAGCCACGCCAGCCATTCTTTGACACGCGTCGGATCCGGGACGAACTCAATGCCCGGCTGGCCAAGGCCGAGCAGGAAATCAAGCTGCCGACAGCTTTCGAGGAAGCCCGCGGTCTCGAGGTGCCGTCGTTGGAAGATGAGCCCCGCGAAGACATCACGGATACGGCAGCCGACACCGACGCGCCTGCCGAAGACGAGATGTCCGCGGACGCGACTGACGACGATGACCCCACTTCGACGGACCATGTCATCGGCGAACTGGAGGACGATGCTTCCGAGGACACCACGGCCGAGGCCGCTGATCCGGACGACGTCACAACCGCTGAAGTCGAACCGGACAGCGAGCATTCTGCGCCTGCCGATGATGACGAAGCTACCGCCGTCGACAACGAGCTGGCTGCCCCGCCGGCTGACGATGCCGCTACAGCCGACGAGACCAGCGAGGAAACCATTCCAGCCACTGCGCAAGATGCATCTGACGCTGATGATGACCATGCTGTCATGGACGAGGCTGTGATGGACGAGGCTGGCGTGGACGGTGTTGCCGGGGACGGGACCGTCGCAGAAGACGGTGGCGATGAAGCGTCTGCCGACACCCCGGCAGCTGCGGGACCGCAGTTCCGGTTTGACCCGGACGGCAAGCCGGCGCGGTTTGTCTGGAAGATCAACAAGGACGGTGAATTCAGCGAAGTCTCGCCGGAATTCGCAGCCGCCGTCGGCCCGCATTCAGCCGACATCATCGGGCGCAAATTTCCGGATCTGGCGCGGGTGTTCAACCTTGATCCTGATCACGTCATCACCGATCTGCTCAACCGCCGCGACACCTGGTCGGGCAAGACGGTGTTCTGGCCGATCCAGGGCACCGATCTGGTCACGCCCGTGGATCTCGCCGCCTTGCCGACCTACACCCGCGATCGCCGCTTCGATGGTTTCCGCGGCTTTGGCATTGTCCGCACAGGTGAGTCCCGCAAGGACCCGGAAGCACTGGGCCTTGCCCTGGTGCCCGGAAGCGTATCGCGATCGGTGGCTGAGGCGCATGAGTCCGACCTTCACCAGCAGACGCATGAGCAGCTGAGCGAAAAGGCTGATCTCACCGGCCACGAAGACCTGCCGGTCGAGGACCAGGCAGAGCTCGAAATGCGCGATCTCGAGCGGGACATTGATGATCTTTCGCGGATGGACGGCGTTGACGCCGGCAGCACCGGCGAAGAGAGCGGGCCGGATAACGCGGCAGAAGAGGCCGATGAGGCCGCGGATGCACAGGCGAGCGACAAGCCTGAAGCAGAGCTCACCGACCCGTTCAAGGGCGAGCGCCCCGCGATCCGGCTGGTCGAAACACCGATGCGGCGCGACAGCGACAAGATCATTGATCTGGAAGCGCGCCGTCCCCGCCTTGCCAAAGAGCCGCTTTCACCTGGCGAACAGGCCGCGTTCCGGGAAATCGGCGTGCGGCTGAGCAGTCCGCCTGAGCCTGAGCCCGGTGACACGGCCGAGACCCCGGATCGCCAGGACGCAAAATCCGAATCCGCAGCTCCGGCGCATCCGCAGGAAACGCCGAGCTTCGGCAAGCGTCAGGCTCTGCAAAACGACGGACAGCCGGAGAACCCGGCCGAGGCCGACGAAGCCGACAGCCGATCTGGCGATGATGCGGCAGAAGATGCCGCAGAGGCGACGGTTACGACAGCAGAAGAGACCGAAACCCCGACCGCGGACCTGCGTGCCGAAACGCTCCCCCCGGCTGATGCCGAAGAAGAGGGGATCAGCAGCGAGGATGCCGGGAGCATTGAGACCGGGCACGCGGACACCGGAAGTGAAGAGCCCGCCGCGCTGCCGTCGGCCTTTGCGCTGCCCGCGCGGCAGGGCATGCCCGCCGGCCTGGACACCGGCATCATCGACGCGATTCCCGCGGCCCTGCTGGTCCATGCGGGCGATGAGCTCATCCACGCCAATGCCGACTTCTTCGAGCTGACGGGCTATGCGACGCTTGAGGAACTTGCCGAGTGCGGTGGGCTTGATCACCTGCTCGAACGTCCGGACGAGAATGACGATGCCAGTGATGGCGGTCTGTGCGTCCGGCGTGGTGACGGCACCAGGCGCGAAATCACGGCACGGCTGCGGTCGGTCAACTGGGGCGACGGACAGGCCCTGTTGCTGGCGCTGTCGCCGCGTGAAAGCACCGTTGCCCCGGTCGCCGAAGCCGCGACCGTGATCGCGCTGGCTGAAACGATCGAGGAAGACGAACCGGAAGCCGAAACAGATGCCTTGGCTCGGGACAACGCGCTGGCGATCGAGGCGCAGGAGCTGCGCTCGATCCTGGAAACCGCCACTGATGGCGTGGTGATCCTGAACAATGACGGCACCATCCGCTCGATGAACGGCTCCGCCTGCGCGCTGTTCAATTATGATGACAACGAGACCCGCGACCAGCCGTTCGCCATGCTGTTTGCGCATGAAAGCCAGCGCGCGGTGATGGATTATGTCGCCGGACTTGCCGATCACGGGGTGTCGAGCGTGCTCAATGACGGCCGCGAAGTGATCGGGCGCGAAGCTTCGGGCGGGTTCCTGCCGCTGTTCATGACCATCGGGCGGCTGACTGGCTCGAACGGCTATTGCGCGGTGTTGCGCGACATCACCAACTGGAAGCGGACCGAAGAAGAGCTGCGCAACGCCAAGCGCGCGGCGGAAACCGCCAATTCGCACAAGTCCGATTTCCTGGCCCGGGTGAGCCACGAAATCCGCACCCCGCTCAACGCGATCATCGGGTTTTCCGAGATGATGGTGGAAGAGCGTTTCGGCCCGATCGGCAGCCCGCGCTATCTCGAATATGCCCATGACATCGGCAATTCCGGCAAGCATGTGCTCGATATCGTCAACGACCTGCTCGACATTTCCAAGATCGAAGCCGGCCAGGTCAGCATGGAGTTTGTCTCGGTCTCACTGAACGACCACCTGGCCGAAAGCGTGGCGTTGCTGCAGCCGATGGCCAACAGCCAGCGGGTGATCATCCGCACCAGCCTGTCGGCCAGTGTGCCGGAGGTCGTCGCCGACCAGCGCTCGATCAAGCAGATTGCGCTCAACCTGTTGTCCAACGCCATTCGCTATACGCCGTCGGGCGGCCAGATCGTGGTATCGACCTCCTACGAGCCGTCGGGCAACGTGGTCATCCGCATCCGCGACACCGGTATCGGCATGAACCGCAAGGAGCTCGAGCAGGCGATGAAGCCCTTCGGCCAGGTCGGCACCGGCCCGCGGCAGCGTGGCGACGGCACCGGGCTCGGCCTGCCGTTGACGAAAGCCATGGTCGAGGCCAACCGGGCGCAGTTCGACATCGTCTCGGCTCCGGGCGAAGGCACGCTCGTCTCCATCGCCTTCCCGCCGCAGCGGGTGCTGGCTGATTGAGACAAGGCTTTCCTGGTATTGTCTGGGAGCGTCTTCGACCGGTAGAACCCAAAAAGACGGGGACCTTGTCGGGTCCCCGTTTGTAGTTCTGCATCAGTGCTAACCAACACCTGAAACGGCTTTTGGAGCCACCCAAGGTTGATTGCACTTTCGCGTATAAACCCTTGCCGGGTCCTTTCCCGCTTAATTAAGACTTTACTGAATCAACCGGCATCACCGGAAGTGGTTAAGATTTCGGGTAAGGTTTTGTTAACCATGACGGGGTGGGGCGAATGGGCGGTGGCGGACTGGGACCGGAGACCGTATTGCGGCGACCGGCCGCCATGGGCGAGAAGCGGACATGTGTTGCGCATCGCGTGACTTCAAGGCCCAGAGGGGCTTGCCAAAGGGTGGTTTCAGATCGATCCGAGGTAATACCCGATGGCCTCCGCCAATTCGGTTTCCTCATAGCCGAAATGAGAACGTACGACCTCTTCCAGTTTTCGGAAGGTGTTGCCGGCCGCAACGAAATTTGCCTCCGAGGGGGATGCCGCCAATGCGTCTGCCGCACGACTCAGGCGGATGATCAACTCATGGACCACCTCGTGCTCCGCCTTCAGCTTCGCCACAACCTCGCGAAACCTGCCGCCTCCCGCCGCCTCGATACGGGGGAACATGTCGGTGCTTTCAATGTCATGGTGAAACTTGAGCACCTGGCATTCACGGCCACAAAGCGATCCGAACGCCCGGAAATTCTCAGCCATATCGAGTGAAAGCACGAGCTGCTTCAGTTGCTCAGGCGGAGCGTCCCGCGCTTCGATCCTGGCAAGGACCGCGCCGATCTGTCCCATTTCTCTGAGATAATGGCGGTGGATAGCGGCCAGTTGCCCGCCTTGGCGACGGTGTATGTCTGTTGCCTCGGGCACCGGCGGGGCTTTGGGTCGCGCAGCCTCATCGAGGTTCAGTTCATCCAGCGGTTGAGTCGAAAGATCAGTCATGCAGCATATATTGGCCTGCTACGGGCCAAGTCAACGACGTCCACAAAGGGGTCGAAACCGCCGATCCTTCGAGCTCCCGAAATAGCCAACGCCTCCTGCCCTACCGCCAGGCCCGGCTGCATGTTTTTGTCGGTTGCTGCCGGCAAGGGCACCGGTTGACGATCCAATCGCGCTCGCCTATCAGTAAGGCACCGGGGGCGCCTTACGGCTGAGAAGTACCCTTTGAACCTGAACCAGATAATGCTGGCGGAGGGAGGGTAAACGTCGCGGGATTCGCGGTCTTCCTTTCTTCGCTGGCCGGAGAAAAGACCGTGACAACAGACCAGATCCTCGCCGCCCTCCATTCCCAGAAGCCGCTGGTGCATTGCATCACCAACTATGTGGCGATGAACATTGCCGCCAATGTGGTGCTCGCCGCCGGCGCCTCGCCGGCGATGGTGCATGCGGAAGACGAGGTCGCCGATTTCGCGCCTATAGCCGGCGCGTTGACCATCAATATCGGCACTCTGTCGCCCAATTGGGTGTCGGCGATGCAGAAGGCCGCGGATGCGGCCAAGGCTGCGGGCAAGCCCTGGGTTCTGGACCCGGTGGCGCATTTCGCCACGCCCTATCGCGGTGAGGTGGTGCAGGACCTGATTGCGCGCGGACCGGCGATCATCCGCGGCAATGCTTCGGAAATCATGGCGCTGCGCGGTGCGGCGACTGCCGGCAAGGGCGTCGACAGCGGCGACAGCGTGGCTGACGCCGAAGCGGTCGCCACCGCTTTGGCCAAGGCGCAGGGCTGCGTCGTCGCGGTCACCGGCGAGGTGGATTTCGTCACCGACGGCACCCGGTCTGCGCGCATCTCCGGCGGTTCGGAAATCATGCCGATGATCACCGCAATGGGCTGTTCGCTGACCGCGCTGATGGGTGGTTTTGCCGCCGTGGCCCCGCCGCTGGAAGCCGCCGTGGCGGCGCTTGCGCTGTTTGCCGAGGCCGGCAATAGGGCAGCCCGGACAGCCGGCGGCCCGGGCAGTTTCCAGGTCGCGTTTCTCGATGCGCTGTCGCAGATCAAGCCCGAAGACCTTGCCGATGATGCAGGCGTGCAGTGGCTTTGAGACGCGAGGCGCTGAGGCTCTACCTGGTCACGGACCCGGTTTTATGCGCCGGTCTCGGCGTGGTCGAGACCGTGCGCCGCGCCGTCGCGGGTGGCGTCAGCATGGTGCAGCTGCGTGACAAGCAGGCGACCACGGAAGAGCGGGTGGTGCTGGCGCGGGAGCTGATGCAGGTTCTTGATGGCACCGGCGTTCCGCTGATCATCAATGATGACGTTGAAGCCGCGCTCGCCGCGGGTGCCGACGGCGCGCATATCGGCCAGAGCGACGGCTCGCCGGAGCGGGCGCGGGCACTGCTGGGGCCGGGCCGGATCCTGGGACTGTCCTGCGAAACGACGGACCGGGTGGCGGCCACCAAAGGCATGAATGTCGATTATCTCGGTCTCGGGCCGGTGTTTGCCACCGGCACCAAGGCCGACCACGAGCAGCCCACCGGGCTTGCCGGCCTGGCCGCGCTGGTGGCCGCAACAGAGCTGCCAACTGTTGCGATCGGCGGGTTGAAGGCGAGCCACGTGAATGAGGTGCTGGCAACCGGCGCGGATGGGCTGTGCGTTGTTTCGGCGATCTGCGGCCAGGCTGACCCGCAAACAGCTGCCGCAACCTTCTTCTCCAGTCACAAGCGAGGTTCGTAATGATCCGCAATGTGCTCTCCATCGCCGGGTCGGACCCTTCCGGCGGGGCCGGTATCCAGGCCGACATCAAGGCGATTTCGGCCAATGGCGCCTATGCGATGGCGGCGCTTACCGCGCTCACCGCCCAGAACACGCAAGGCGTCAGCGGCGTGCATCTGGTTCCGCCGGCTTTTGTCGGCGAGCAGATTGACGCGGTGTTTGCCGATATAAGGGTCGACGCGATCAAGGTCGGCATGATTGCCACTGCGGAGATCGCCGAGGCGGTGGCCGGGGCCTTGCGCAAGCACCCAGCGGTGCCCGTGGTGCTCGACCCGGTGATGATCGCCAAGGGCGGCGCGCCATTGCTGGCCGACGATGCCATCGCCACCGTGCGGGAGGCGTTGCTGCCGCTGGCCACGATTGTAACCCCGAACCTGCCGGAAGCCGCGCATCTGCTCGGTCTGCCGATGGCCGAAACACGCGCTGACATGGCCGCCCAGGCGAGGGCCTTGCGAGATTTGGGCCCCAGCGCCGTACTCTTGAAAGGCGGCCATCTGGAGGGTGCCGAAAGCCCGGATGTTCTGGTCACCAGCGAGGGCGAACACTGGTTCGAGGCGCCGCGCACCGCGACGAAAAACACCCACGGCACCGGCTGCACCCTGTCGGCAGCACTCGCCGCACACATCGCCCAGGGCCTGTCCCTGCCCGACGCTGTGACCGTTGCCAAGGCCTATGTCGCCGGCGCCATTGCGCAGGCGGACGCGCTCAGCGTCGGGACAGGCCACGGCCCGACCCATCATTTTGCACATCTCTACAGCCAGGAAATTTCCCCATGAAACTGACGTCTTTGACTGCGGTGCTTACGCTGCTCGCCTCCCCGGTGGTGGCGCAGGACCAGATGACGCTGATGCTGGACTGGTTCGTCAATCCCGATCACGGGCCGATCATCATTGCCGAGGAAAAAGGCTACTTCAAAGACGCCGGGCTCGAGGTCGAGATCATCGCGCCTGCCAACCCGTCCGATCCGCCGAAGATGGTGGCCGCAGGACAGGCTGATCTGGCGATCTCCTACCAGCCGCAACTGCATCTGCAGATCCACGAGGGCCTGCCGCTCAAGCGTGTCGGCACGCTGGTGGCGACGCCGCTCAACTGCCTGCTGGTGCTGGAAGACGGCCCGGTGAAGTCCCCCGCCGACCTGGCGGGCCGCAAGGTCGGCTTCTCCGTCGGCGGCGTCGAGGAAGCCGTGCTCGGCGCGGTGCTGAAGACCCATGGGCTGACGCTCGAGGATATCGAGCTCATCAATGTCAACTGGTCGCTATCGCCGTCGCTGATGTCCGGCCAGGTCGACGCGGTGATTGGCGCATTCCGCAATTTCGAACTCAACCAGATGGATATCGAAGGCGTGAAGGGCCGCTGCTTCTATGTCGAGGAAGAAGGCCTGCCGACCTATGACGAGCTGATCTATGTCGCCAATCCGGAAAGCATGGACCGCGAGATGGTTGCCCGCTTCCTCGCCGCGACCGAGAAGGCCACGCAGTATATCGTCAACCACCCTGAGGAGAGCTGGGAGATTTTCGCCGCCAGCTCGGATGAGCTCAATGACGAACTCAACAAGCGCGCCTGGTTAGACACGCTGCCGCGCTTTGCGCTGCGGCCGACGGCGATGGATGCCGGCCGCTACGCGACATTCGAGGCCTTCCTGCACGAGGCGGGCCTGATCCCCGGCATCAACGATGTGTCCGCCATCACCATCGATGTGACCGCCCCATGAGCACGCCGGATTATGGCCGCGTCTTTGCCGCGCTGCGTGACGGGTGCCCGGTGGAATGGCAAGCGTATACAAGCCACGCCTTTGTCGAGGGTCTGCGCGATGGTTCGCTGCCGCAGGCCGCGTTCCAGCATTACCTGATCCAGGACTATGTCTTTCTGGTGCATTTTTCCCGGGCCTGGTCGCTGGGCGTGATCAAGGCGGAAACGCGCGAGGAAATGCAGGTCTGTGCTGCGACCGTGAATGCGCTGATCAATCACGAAATGGCGCTGCATGTGAAAACCTGCGCCGCCCTCGGCATCGACGAAGCCGCCCTGTTTGCCGCCAGGGAGGAAGTCGCCAATCTCGCCTATACGCGCTACGTCATGGATGCAGGCCTGCAGGGCGATTTTCTCGACCTGATCGCAGCGCTTGCGCCCTGCTGTTTCGGCTATGGCGAAATCGGCCACCGGCTTGCCGGGGCGGCGGCTCCCGACACGCCCTATGCCGAGTGGATCGCCACCTATGCCGGAGCAGATTACCAGGATGTGATGTCCTCGGTCGGAGAGATGTTCGATGCCGCGGTGATCCGCAGGCTCGGGCCGGATTTCCGGGCCAGCCCGCGCTGGGAGAAGCTGCAGGCCCGTTTCACCACGGCAACCGAGCTGGAAGTGGGCTTCTGGGACATGGGGCTTGACGGCGCGTGAGCATTGCCACCTCGATCACTGTCCAGGGCAGCTACCGGATTGCCGACAAGGCGCTGTTCGACGGCGTCTCGCTGACCATTCCGGCGGGACAATGGAGCTGTCTTCTGGGCCGGTCCGGCGTCGGCAAATCGACGATACTGCGGCTGATCCTCGGGCTTGAAACCGCGGGGCAGTTCGACGGGACGATTGCCGCCGGGGACGGCAAGCCGATCAAGGGCCGGGCGAGTTACATGGCGCAATCGGACCTGCTGCTGCCCTGGCTCAGCCTGCGCGAGAACGTCGTACTCGGCGCCCGTCTCAGGGGCGAACGACCGGATCTCGACAAGGCCGATGCGATGATCGCGCAGGTCGGGCTGACGGGCGATCACGGCAAGAAGCCCGGTGCTCTGTCGGGCGGCATGCGGCAACGCGCAGCGCTTGCCCGCACGCTGATGGAGGATTGCCCGATCGTGCTGCTGGACGAGCCGTTTTCAGCGCTGGATGCCGGCACCCGCGCCGACATGCAGGATCTGGCGGCACGGGTGCTGTCCGGCCGAACCGTGCTTTTGGTAACCCACGATCCCGCCGAGGCCTGCCGTCTCGGGCATCATATCAACGTGCTGACGGCAACCGGCATTGCACCGTGGCCTGTGCCCGGTTCGGGGCCGGTTCGCCGGGTGGATGATCCCGGGCTGCTCAACGCCCAGGCGGCATTGCTGTCGCATTTGCGGGGGGCGGCATGAACCGCGTCTGGTATCCGCTCTGTGCGGGTCTTCTCGGCCTCGGGCTCTGGCAGGCGGTGGTCTGGATCACCGGCGCGGCGCATTTCATCCTGCCCGATCCGTGGCGGGTGGCAAAGGTGGGCTATGAAAACCGTGCGCTGATCGCCGAGCACACGCTGGTGACCGCGACCGAAGTCGCGCTCGGGCTGGTGATCGGGTCGGTGCTGGGAGCATTGACCGCGATCCAGCTCGCCGCTTCCCCCCGGCTTGCCCGGCTGACATTGCCGATGCTGGTGTTCACCCAGGCGGTGCCGGTGTTTGCGCTGGCGCCGATCCTGACCGTGTGGCTCGGCTACGGCATGGCGTCAAAGATCGCGATGGCGGTGCTGATCATCTATTTCCCGGTCACCTCGGCCTTTCATGACGGGCTCACCCGGGTCTCGCCTGCACTGCTGGATCTGGCGCAGACGATGGGGGCGAGCCCGTCCCGGGTCATGCGGCGGATCAGGATCCCGCATGCGCTGCCGTCGCTGGCCTCCGGGCTGAAACTTGCCGCCGTCTATGCGCCGATCGGCGCGGTCATCGGCGAATGGGTCGGCTCCTCGAAAGGGCTCGGCTACCTGATGCTCTTGGCCAATGGCAGGGCCAAGGTCGACCTGATGTTTGCCAGCCTGATCGCGCTGGCGGTTCTGACCGTGGCGCTGCACAAGGCAGTTTCCCTGCTTGCGCAGCGTCTCAACGAGATCTCGCGGATCGAGTGATCTTCCGAGCCGCCCTGCCCGCGCCGGTCAGGTCCTGAGTTCCGGCAGATCCTTGAACAGCTCCAGCGCTTCGGGGTTGGCCAGCGCCTCCTGGTTCTTGACCGTCCGGCCGTGGACGATGTCGCGCACGGCCAGCTCGACGATCTTGCCGGACTTGGTGCGCGGGATGTCAGTCACCGCGATGATGCGGGCCGGGACGTGACGCGGCGAGGCGCCGGTGCGGATCTTGGCGCGGATCTTCTTTTCCAGATCAGCATCGAGGGTTACGCCTTCCGCCATCCGGATGAACAGAACCACGCGGACATCGTCATCCCAGTCCTGACCGATGCAGATGGCCTCGACCACCTCGTCCATCTGTTCAACCTGGTTGTAGATTTCGGCAGTGCCAATGCGCACGCCGCCGGGGTTGAGCGTCGCGTCCGAACGACCATGGATGATGATGCCGTTATGTGCGGTGCGTTCGGCAAAATCGCCGTGGGTCCAGATGTTGTCGAAGCGGGAGAAATAGGCGGCGTGATATTTCTCGTCGCCGGGATCGTTCCAGAAACCGATCGGCATCGCCGGGAACGGCTTGGTGCAGACCAGTTCGCCCTTTTCGCCGGTAACGGACTTGCCGTTGTCGTCCCAGACATCGACGGCCAGGCCGAGGCCGGGGCCCTGGATCTCGCCGCGGTAGACCGGAAGGGCGGGAATGCCGAGCACGAAGCAGGAGACGATGTCGGTGCCGCCGGAAATCGACGCCAGGTGCACGTCGGGCTTGATGCCCTCATAGACAAAGGTAAAGCCTTCGGGCGACAGCGGCGATCCGGTCGAGGTCAACAGACGCAGTGACGAGAGATCATGGGTCTTTGCCGGTTCGAGACCAGCCTTGCGGACCGCGTCGATGAACTTGGCCGAAGTGCCGAGCACCGCAAATTTCTTATCCGCCGCGTAGTCGAAGATGACGTTGCCGTCGGGATAGAACGGCGAGCCGTCGTAAAGGCACAGCGTGGCGCCGACCGCCAGGCCGGAGACCAGCCAGTTCCACATCATCCAGCCGCAGGTGGTGAAGTAGAACAGCCGCTCGCCGGGCTCGAGGCCGCAATGCAGCCGGTGTTCCTTGAGATGCTGCAACAGCGTGCCGCCGGCGGAATGAACGATGCATTTGGGGATGCCGGTGGTGCCGGAGGAAAACAGGATGTAGAGCGGATGCGCAAACGGCAGCGGCTCGAACTCGACCGTCCTGGCCGGATAATCGGCGATGAAATTCGCAAGGGTTACCGCGCCGGGCACAGCGCCGGCGACCGCCTTGGCGTCATCGAGCATCGGCACGATGATGGTGGCCTTGGTCTGGAGCGTGGCTGCAATCTCGACCAGCTTGTCGGCAACCTCCTGGCGCTTGCCATTGTACCAATAGCCGTCGCAGGAGATGAACAGCTTGGGCTCGATCTGGCCAAAGCGGTCGAGCACGCCCTTGACGCCGAAATCTGGCGAGCAGGAGGACCAGATCGCACCGATCGAGGCGCAGGCCAGCATGCAGGCGATGGTTTCGGGCATGTTGGGCATCATCGCGGCGATGCGGTCGCCCTTTTCAACGCCCCGGGCGCGGAAGGCCTGCTGCAGCTGCGAGACCAGCGCATGCAGTTCGAGCCAGCTCATCGAACGCTGGCCCTTGTCTTCGGCCCTAAACAGGAGCGCCGGCTCGGCGCCGGTGCGCGACAGCAGGTTCTCGGCGAAATTCAGCTCGGCATCGGGGAAAAACTTCGCGCCGGGCATGGCGTCGGCGTTCTCGATGATGCGCTCGCCCTTCTTGCCGCGAACGCCGCAAAAATCCCACACCGCCGACCAGAAGCCCTCACGATCCGTGACCGACCACTCATGCAACGCCGCCGGATCTGTCAGTGACCGCCCTGCCCGCTCCCCGGCAAATTCGGAAAACTTCATCCACGGGCTGGTCTTCAACGCCTGCGCATCGGGGCTCCAAAGTGGTGTGTCGGTCATATCCTGCTCCTGCCTTCTGATAGGATGCGGTAGTAGCATTGGCTGCATTTGTTGCAAACAGAACATTGCAGCGCAGCATGACATTGCCGTCCACAACTGCGGCTCTCCAATTGCATTCGGCTTCACCAAGCTTTAACCAAGGCAAGCGGCCACCGTGTGGGGCAGTGACTGGGGAGTATCGGATTGGGTTTCATCATCGCACAGTGGTCCTTGCGACGTGCGGCGATTTCGGGCGCGCTTTTCGTGCTCGTCACCGTGCTGGCCGTGTTCGCAAGCCTGCCGCTGGCGGTCTCCAGCGGGGTCGTGCGCGACCGGCTGGAACGCGATATCGGCGCCTGGGCGGGTCATCCGGTGTCGCTGGGTGATGCGCCGTCGATCGATTACTGGCCGACGCCGACCATCCAGCTCGACAATGTCGTCATCCGGCCTTCGACCTTTGCCGGCGGTGATCCGATCATGCGGGCCGACAGCATTGTCGCCAATTTCAACCTGTTCTCGGCGGTTCTCGGCGCGCCGAGCTTCTCCGAATTCCGGTTGATCCGGCCGACCTTCAATCTCGAGCTCTATCCCGACGCCACGTCGAACTGGAGCTCGTCCTCCGGCGAGCTGGCGCAAGGCGTTGCTGCTGCGGTTGAGCGGGATCTGGCCGCGCAGGCCGGCGAAACACCCCCGGCGTCGGCGATCATTCCCGACTCCGCGGCTCTGGGCGCAGTGACCATCGAGGATGGAACCGTCAGGTGGATCCGGGATCCGGGCGCCGAAGCGGAAAAGCTGACAGCGATCAACGGCACGCTGGCCTGGACGGCGCCTTCCGCAGTGGCCCGCGCCAACATCACGGCGATCTTTCGCGGCGAGCAGGTGACATTTGCGGGATCGACCTCTGCGCCGCTGTTGCTGTTGGGCCGCCGGACCGCGCCGGTGGAGATCAAGATCAGCTCAGTGCCGCTCAATGTCGATTTCAGCGGATCTGCAAGCCTTGGGCCCGACCTGTTTCTTTCAGGTGCGCTCAAGCTTGCAAGCGTCTCGGTGCGGCGGGCACTGGAATGGTCAGGCACCGACATCAAGCCGGGCGAGGCCTTGGGTGCGCTGGATCTGTCGGCAAAGATCACCGCCGAGCAGACCAAGGCCAAGCTCGATGACCTGATCATCATGGTCGACAAGAACCGCGGCATCGGGGTGCTCGATCTGGCCTTGCGCGAAGATGCCCCGCCGCTGATTACCGGCACCCTGGCGTTCAGCTCGCTCGATATCGCCTCGTTCCTGCAAGCCTTCACGCCATTGCCCAAGGTTGGTGGAGACATTGCCTCGACCATCGACACGCGGTTCCTGCGCGAACTCGGGCTTGATCTGAGACTTTCGGCGCAATCGGCCAGTTTCGGGCCTGTGGCGCTTTCCAATCTGGCCGCAGCTGCGCGCGTGGAACAGGGCCGCGCCAATTTCGATGTCGGCGACGCCACTGCTTATGGCGGCAGCCTGATCGGCCGCATCGCACTGTCCGAGCAGGGCGTCGATGGCGGGGTCAAGGTGCAGATGTCGGCACGCAAGATGGATTTCGGCGGCTTGTTCGACGCGATCGGCATGTCCGGACCGCTGCCACGCGGCACCGGCTCGCTCGATATTGAAGTCACGTCCCCCTATCCGACATGGGCGACCGCGATGACGGACCTCACCGGCAAGATCGACCTTGCGGTGGGACCGGGCATTGTACCGGGAATCAACATCGCGAAATTCCGTGAACTGTCCAACACCGAGCGGTTCTTCGATCTCGACCAGTTGGGCGAAGGCACCGGATTTTCGTTCAGGTCGGCCCGTTTCGAGGCCACCATCGCCGAGGGCGAAGCCAATCTGAAAACGGCCGAGCTGATCGGTCCCGAGAACATGATCGCTCTGTCAGGCGTCATCCCGTATTCGCGCTCGAGCCTGGCGATCGCCGGCGTGCTTGGCCCCGCACCCGCCGCTGACGGCACGGCGACCGCGCCGAAAGACACGGACCCGGAGCCATTGCGGTTTTTCATCGGCGGATCCTGGCCGCAACCGGTGATTTCTCCGGTCACGCCCTGAAGATCAGGGCAAGACCGGCAACGCTTGCGAAATCGGGCATATTTGGCGACAATCACCCGCCAGTGATGCTTCGGAGCCCCGCGGCTCTTGTCAAAATGGAATGGAGAACGGCCAGATCATGCTGCGGTTGCTTTCGGCCCTTGTCAAAATCGGACTGGCTTCACTGGTGACCGGCGCGGCGTTATCGGCGCTCAACCTTTCGGCAGCGGAATTGCTGGCCGAGATCGGGCTGACGCCGGACCGGGTGTTCGGGCTGTTGCAGGAAGGCGCTGCCTGGGCGATCCCCAACATCGTGCTCGGCTCGATGGTGATCGTGCCGATCTGGTTTGTCACCTATCTGTTGCGGCCGCCGCGGAACTGAGATCCGGCCTGACGCCGCACGATCCACCCTCATAGCTCAGTGATTGCCGAGCGCTGCCTGTTCGTCGCGCAAACGGCGGACCTCGCGGCTCTTGTTGAGCAGCGAGGCGATGATCACGCCGATGGCCACTGCGCCGATGAGCAGCGTGCAGACGGCGTTGATCTCCGGCGTCACGCCCAGCCGAACCTGGGAATAGATCTTCATCGGCAGCGTGGTTGCGCCCGGCCCCGAGGTGAAGCTGGCGATCACCAGATCATCAAGCGACAGAGTGAAGGCCAGCATCCAGCCAGCGATCACCGCGGGCAGGATCACCGGCAGGGTGATCTGGGTAAAGGTTGTTACCGGACCGGCGCCGAGATCCATCGCCGCTTCTTCGAGCGAACGGTCGAAGCTCATCAGCCGCGACTGCACGACGACGGCGACGAAGCACATCGAGAAGGTGATGTGGGCGAGCGTCACGGTCCAGAAGCCACGGCCGAAATCCACCGCGACAAACAAAAGCAGCAACGACAGGCCGGTGATGACTTCAGGCATCACCAGCGGCGCAAACACCATGCCGGAAAACAGGATGCGGCCGTTGAACCGGGTGTAACGGGTGAGCGCCAGGGCTGCGAGCGTACCGAGCACGGTGGCGAATGTGGCTGAGACCACGCCGACCCTGAGTGTCACCCAGGCAGCATCGATCAGGCCCTGGTTGTTGAACAGTTCGCGATACCACTTGGTGGAAAACCCGGCCCAGACCGTGACCAGCCGGGACTCGTTGAAGGAGTAGATCACCAGCAGCACGATCGGCAGGTAGAGGAATGCGAAGCCGAAGACGACCGAGGCGATGTTGAAGCGGGTCCAGCTTGTGTTCATCGGCCGCTCTCCTGGGATTTGGCCTGCGCCTGCTGGAAGAACATGATCGGGATCACCAGGATCAGCAGCAAGAGCACCGCCACCGCCGAGGACACCGGCCAATCACGGTTGTTAAAGAACTCGCTCCACAGGGTCTTGCCGATCATCAGCGTGCGCGAACCGCCGAGCAGGTCCGGGATGACGAACTCGCCGACGGCCGGGATGAAGACCAGCAGGCAGCCGGCGATGATGCCGGGGATGGCGAGCGGAAAGGTGATCTTCCAGAAGGCGGTGATCGGCGGGCAGCCGAGGTCCTGCGCCGCCTCGATCAGGGTGTAATCCATCTTCTCGAGCGCCGAGTAGAGCGGCAGCACCATGAAGGGCAGATAGGAATAGACGATGCCGATATAGACCGCCGTGTCGGTGTTGAGGATGATCAGCGGCTCGTTGATCAGCCCCATCGCCATCAGCAGCTGGTTGAGCAGGCCTTCGGGCTTGAGAATACCGATCCAGGCATAGACGCGGATCAGAAAGCTGGTCCAGAACGGCAGGATCACCAGCATCAGCAGCGTCGGACGCAGCGCCTGTGGCGCGCGGGCCATGCCGTAGGCCAGCGGAAAGCCGATCAGCAGCGTCAGCATGGTCGAGATGAAGGCGATCTTGATCGAGGAGATATAGGCGTTGATGTAGAGCGAATCCTCGGTCAGCCAGAGATAGTTGGAAAAGCTGAATTGGCGGAAGGCATCGATGATGCCCGAGACACCGTCGGCCAGGTCGATGGTCGGCGCGTAGGGCGGCATCGACATCACCGGTTCCGAAAACGAGATCTTGAACACGATCAGGAACGGCACCAGGAAGAAGACCAGCAGCCAGGCATAGGGCACGATGATGACCAGGCGGCGGGTGATGGCGGAAACCAGTTTCAGCATGGCGCTCAGATCCCCTTCCACACGGCGCGGAGAACAAGCAGGGCGATCACCGCCGCAAAGGCGAAATAGATGGCGCTGCCGGCGAGCTCGATCATCTGCGGTGCGGCTGCCAGGGTGGCGACAAAGCTCAAGGTCGAGACCGCCACATAGCTTGCGAAATTCTGCTCCGTCGCCGGACGCGGTTTGACAAAAAGACCTTTGCTTCTGGCCCAGCTCAGCAGATAGACCGCGGTCCCGGTCTGGGCGATGTAGATCAGGGACAGCTCCGGGCGCAGCAGCAACAGGCTCGCGGCAATTGCGGCAGTCATGCCGATGGCAGCAAGGCGATTGACCCTGAATGCCTGTGCCGCGCCGTTGTGGTCAATGCTGTCCATCACCATCCCTCACGCGTTCAGCACGATGCCGCTGTCGGTATCGAAGCAGACCCAGATTTCCTCGTCATAGCCGATCGGGTTCTCGACCGTGCGGACGGCGTTGAGCAGCGAGGCCTTGACGACATCGCCGCTCTTGAGCTTGACGTGGAACACGGTCATGTCGCCAAGATAGCCGATATCCCAGACTTCGCCGACGGCGGCATTGATGCCGCCTTCGGGCTTCGTGCGGGAGACACGGAGTTTTTCGGGCCTGATGGCGAAGCTGGCCTTCTCGCCGGGCGCATGGGCATGGGTGGTTTCGGAGCGGATGACCATGCCGTCCGGCGTCTCGATGTCGACCAGGTTGCCATTCGAGCCGGTGACTTCGCCACGGAAGATGTTGATGTCGCCGATGAAGCTGGCAACGAATTCCGAGTTCGGCGCCTCGTAGGTTTCGGCCGGGGTTCCGATCTGGATGATCCGGCCGGCATCCATCACTGCAATCCGGTCGGCCATGGTCATGGCCTCTTCCTGGTCATGGGTGACGACGACGAAGGTGAGGCCGAGATCCTGCTGCAGGTCCATCAGCTCGAACTGGGTTTCCTCGCGCAGCTTCTTGTCGAGCGCGCCGAGCGGTTCGTCGAGCAGCAGCACCTTGGGGCGCTTGGCGATCGAGCGGGCCAGGGCGACGCGCTGGCGCTGACCGCCGGAGAGCTGGTGCGGCTTGCGTTTGCCGAACTGATCGAGCTTGACCAGCTTGAGCATGTTGTTGACGCGATCCTCGATCTCGGACTTGGCCATGCCGTCTTGCTTGAGGCCGAAAGCGATGTTCTTTTCCACGCTCATATGCGGAAACAGCGCATAGGACTGGAACATCATGTTGACCGGGCGTTTGTAGGGTGGAACGCCGGCCAGGTTTTCACCATCGAGCAGGATCTGGCCTTCGGTGGCGTTCTCGAAACCGGCCAGCATGCGCAACAGCGTGGACTTGCCGCAGCCCGAACCGCCGAGCAGGGCAAAGAACTCGCGCTGGTAGATGTGCAGCGTCAGGTTTTCGACAGCAACGAAATCGCCGAATTTCTTGGTGATGTTTTCGAAGGCGATATAGGGGCGCTGGTCCGGGTCATTCCACGGCTCGAAACTGCGCCTGATGCTGCCGAGAGATTTCATGCCCGATCGTCCCCGTGATCACTCGAAAGGAAAACCCCGGCCCTTTCCAGGACCGGGGTGAAGTTCTGGTGTCACTGACCGGTGACGACCTTGGTCCAGGTTCGGGTCAGAACGCGCTGGGTGCGCTGGTTCTTGGGCGAGGTCGAGTAGAGACGGCCGATGGTTTCCTCGTCAGGATAGATCGCGGGATCGCCGATCACGTCCTCGTTGAGCATCGGCTTGGAGGCCAGGTTGCCGTTGGCGTAATAGACGTAGTTGGACGCCTTCGCCATGACCTCGGGCCTCATGATGTAGTTGAGGAACTCATGCGCTTCCTCGACATGGGCGGCATCGCCGGGGATGGCCATGTTGTCGAACCACATCAGCGCGCCTTCCTTGGGGATGACATATTCGATGGTCACGCCCTGATCGGCTTCGGCAGCGCGGTCACGGGCCTGCAGGATGTCGCCCGACCAGCCGATGGCCAGGCAGATGTCGCCATTGGCCAGCGCATTGATGTATTCGGACGAGTGGAATTTCTTGACGCTCGGACGGATGGTGAGCAGCAGCTCTTCCGCCTTGGCGATGTCCTCGGGGGAGTTGGAATCGGGATCAAGACCGAGATAGTTGAGAGCCGCGGGCACGATTTCCTCGGGCGTATCGAGCATGTAGACGCCGCAATCGGCGAGCTTGGCGATGTTGTCCGGATTGAAGACGATGTCCCAGGAATTGAGCTCCATGTCGCCGAGACGTTCCTTGACCTTGTCGACATTGATGCCAAGGCCGGTGGTGCCCCACATGTAGTTGATGGCGTATTCATTGCCGGGGTCGTATTTTTCCAACCGCGACATGATCGCCGGGTCCATGTTCTCCAGATTGGGCAGCTTGGACTTGTCGAGCTTCTGGAACACGCCGGCCTGGATCTGGCGGGCCAGGAAGGTGCCGGTCGGCACGACGATGTCGTAGCCGGTGGAGCCGGCCAGCAGCTTGGTTTCGAGCACCTCGTTGGAATCAAACACGTCATAGACGACCTTGATGCCGGTTTCCTTGGTGAAGTCCTCGAGAATGGATTCATCAATGTAATCGGACCAGTTGTAGACGTTGACAACGCGCTCCTGGGCGGTGGCAAGCACGGTCGATGCAGCAAGCATGACGGCTGCGGAAATTAGGCGGGTTTTCAGGGTCATTCCTGTTCCTCTCTTGTTGTCTTTCCTCATCCCGGCCTGGGCGATCTGGCGCCGTTCTCAAGCAGGACGTGAATGCGTGTCGCAACGGTCGGACCGAGCGTGCGGACCTCCAACCCTATGAAGGAAATGCGCAACCCACAAGAGGGGATCGGCGTGATCTTGTGCAATTGCGAAAGATGCCGAAAAAACGGGCCCTGACCCGTTGCTGAGAGATGCGCTACTGGAAATCGAAGGCCGAAAGTCCGGTCACCATTTCGTCCAGTCCCAGCGGCCGGGTGATCGGCGGTTCGGCGCGGGCGAGACAGCCGGCGCGCTCGCACAGCCTGCAGGCGGGCCCGACCGGAATCGCCACCGGCTGCGGCGCCTTGCCGCCGCTCATCGGCAATGCACCGCCATAGACGATCTCATCGCGAAAGCCGATGTCGCAGCCAAGCAGAATGGCGGTGCGGCGCGGGCGCTCGGAAAAAGCGCCCTGCGGCCCTTCCAGGGTTCGCGAGATGGTCAGGAACTCGGCACCGCCGGGCAGCTCGACAGCTTCGACCAGCACCTGGGAGGGTTGCGAGAAGGCGGCATGGATCGACAGTTTCGGACAATTGCCGCCGAAACGCTGTTGCGGGAAGCCTTGCGCTCCCGCGCGGCGGAAACGGTGACCGGCGACATCCACCTCGAGCATGAAGAACGGTACGCCTTCCAGGCTCGGGCGGCACAGTGTGGTGAGCCGGTTGGCCGCCTGTTCGAACGACACGCCGAAGCGCGATTTGAGCACATCGATGTCATAGCGCGCGCGCTGGGCTGCGGCGTGGAAGCCCTGATAGGGCATCATAAGAGCATGGGCTGCGTACCGCGCCAGCTCGAAGCGGGCGATGCGGCGGGCCTCGTCGCTCGACAGCTTGAGTTCGCTAATGCCCGCGGCGATGGCGACATTCATGCGGATCAGCGAGGCTTCCATGGCGACCTCGCGCAGCTGATCGAAGGGCGAGAGCCGTTCGGAGAGGAACAGCCGTTGCGAGTGACGGTCATAACGGCGGCGCCAATTGGGCATGGTGGCAACGGGAAGCGGGCGAACCACGACGCCGTGCTCGGTTTTCAGCCAGGCCTTGAGCGCGCCCATCAGATCATCGCCGGGCTTGAGCAGATGGTGAAAGGCTTCCGCTTCCTCTTCCAGCGCCGGGTGATGGTTGGGACGCGATTCGAGCACCTCGCGGACTTCGTCCATCGGCAGCCGTGCACCCGACAGCGCCGGGCTGTGACCATCGCGGGCCAGCATGGCCGAGAGATCGGACAGGCGCTCGGCCTGCTCGCGATAGGCGCGATGCAGCTTGAGGATGGCGGCACTGGCATTGGGGGCGGCTTCGGCGATCTCGACCACTTCCTGGTCGCCGGGCAGTTCGCCAACGAGCAGCGGATCGGCGAAGACCTCCTTGAGGCTGGCGAGCGTGGTGGCGCCGCCCTCGCCCTGCAGTTCCTCGACATCGATCTTGTAAACGGCGGAAAGCTTGAGGATCAGCTGCACGGTCAGCGGCCGCTGATTGCGCTCGATCAGATTGAGATAGGAGGGCGAAATGCCGAGCCCCTCGGCCATCGCCGTCTGGGTCAGCCCCTTGGCGTTGCGGATGCGGCGGATCCGGGGGCCCGCGAAGATCTTCTGTTCAGCCATCTTGTCGATCTTTACAGGTTTTTACAGATGTGGACCGTGTTTTGACACGCCACGATTTTTACAATTGTGACAAATTTACAGGCTGGATTTGTCAAAGGCAAGACAGGTTGACCTCTATTTTCCGCTGAAAATGCTGATTTATCTCGCCTAGTGTGCGGCGCAATGTAAATTCAGTCACATCGAAGGCGACAAAAGAGCTGCCAAGCTTTCCCGCCGGACCCTGACATTTGCAGACTGGAGACACAACATGACTGATTTTTACAACCTGGTTCCGACAGCTCCCGAAGGCCGCTATGACGGCGTTGAGCGGCCTTACAGCCCGGCTGATGTTCAGAAGCTTCGCGGCTCGGTCACCATCAAGCACAGCCTCGCCGAAATGGGCGCAAACCGGTTGTGGAAGCTGATCCACGAAGAAGACTTCGTCAATTCGCTGGGTGCGATGACCGGCAACCAGGCAATGCAGCAGGTTCGCGCCGGGCTGAAGGCGATCTACCTCTCGGGCTGGCAGGTTGCGGCGGACTCCAACACGGCCTCGTCGATGTATCCCGACCAGTCGCTCTATCCCGCAAACGCGGCGCCTGAGCTGGCCAAGCGCATCAACCGCACTTTGCAGCGCGCCGACCAGATCGAAACCGCCGAAGGCAACGGGCTGTCGGTCGACACCTGGTTCGCCCCGATCGTTGCCGACGCGGAAGCGGGTTTCGGCGGCCCGCTGAACGCGTTCGAAATCATGAAGGCCTTCATTGAAGCCGGCGTTGCGGGCGTTCACTACGAAGACCAGCTGGCTTCGGAAAAGAAGTGCGGACATCTCGGCGGCAAGGTTCTGATCCCGACGGCTGCTCATATCCGCAATCTTAACGCAGCCCGGCTTGCTGCGGACGTTATGGGCACGCCGACGCTGGTGATCGCCCGCACCGATGCGGAAGCCGCCAAGCTGTTGACCTCGGACATTGACGAGCGCGATCGCGAGTTCGTCGACTACGACGCCGGCCGCACCGTTGAAGGCTTCTACAACATCAAGAACGGCCTCGACTCCTGCATCGCCCGTGCGGTGGCCTATGCGCCGCATTGCGACCTGATCTGGTGCGAAACCTCGAAGCCGGATCTCGAGCAGGCGCGCAAGTTTGCCGAAGGCGTGCACAAGCACTATCCGGGCAAGCTGCTGGCCTACAACTGCTCGCCGTCGTTCAACTGGAAGAAGCATCTCGACGATGCGACGATTGCCAAGTTCCAGCGCGAGCTCGGCGCCATGGGCTACAAGTTCCAGTTCATCACGCTGGCCGGTTTCCACCAGCTCAACCACGGCATGTTCGAACTGGCCCGCGGCTACAAGGACCGCCAGATGGCTGCCTATTCCGAGCTGCAGGAAGCGGAATTCGCATCCGAAGCCAATGGCTACACCGCGACCAAGCATCAGCGCGAGGTCGGCACCGGTTACTTCGACGCCGTGTCGATGGCGATCACCGGCGGCAAGTCCTCGACCACCGCGATGGGCGAATCCACCGAAACCGCGCAGTTCAAGCCAGCCGCGGAATAAACCGACACGTCCCTCGCCCGCTTCGGCGGG